>Ga0315902_10000486_pt1 | contig 65924 bp, 55 predicted proteins | sample LakEriMetagenome_9_FD_203523 | JGI IMG/M metagenome (GOLD analysis project Ga0315902, IMG submission 203523) | Freshwater fungal communities from buoy surface, Lake Erie, Ohio, United States - Buoy 12 MA117 | ecosystem: Environmental > Aquatic > Freshwater > Lake > Lake biofilm | place: USA... | reverse complement strand
ACGGCAATCCACATGCCCCAGTAGAACGGCGCGGCGAAGCTGAGGAGCTGTTCGCGCGAGGCCTTGTTCAGATCGGCTGCGAATCCTTCCTTTGCCTTGATGCTGTCGAGGTGGCTTCGCACGGCGGCGGCGAATCCCTCGCGATCACCCGAGCGGAATGCTTTCGCGATGGCTGCGTAGCCTCCGAGCGTCGGTGCGGACTCGCCGCGTTCGAGCGCGAGCGCTTCGTCAAACGGGCTCGCCCATTTCGAGTCGCCCGCCTTTTCCGCGCCCTTGCGCGGTGCGATGAGCGCGGCGGAGGTGCGCTGTTCCTCGCCCCAGCCGTAAGCCTCCTGATCAAATTCCTGCCCCTGCAGACTCGCCTTGAACGCGTCGCGCCATACGGCGATGCGCTGTTGGTATTCGGTGAGCCCGGCTGCCAGATCGCCGCTGGCTGCTGGGCCGAAGGTGAGCTTCATTTTCCGATACGCCTGCGCGCCGCCCGCGAGGCGGACGAGCGCCTGCTCGTAGGGCGTCTGCTTGTCGCCGTCTTTCGCGGAGGCGCGGCGCACCTCGGAGATGAATTCCGGCCACTTCGGCTGGAGCTGGTTCCATGAGAAATGTTTGCCGTCAGTCTGCTTCGCCTTGTCGGCCTGCTGCGGCAGATCGAAGAGGCCCTTCAGATCGGGATTGTCTATGCGGATGACTGGGCGCGTGTCGGCGATTGCCGGTGAGACCATCGCCTCGAGCGCCCACTCGGTGGCGCTTGCAAGTCGCGGTTTTTCGAGGCCGCCCTTCCACGGCTCGTAGTTTGCCGACTGTCTCTCGCGCAGCAGCGTGAGAACGGTGCGTGCCAGCGTGTCCATCGGCATGTGGCGTCCGTCCACGACGACGGGGATGCGGCCAAAGTCATTGCACGCCCAGTCCTTGTCCGCGGGCACGCGGAGCTTCCCGGCGTACCAGCCGGCGACGAGGAGCGTGATGATGAGAGGGAGCCACTTTTTCATGCGTGCGCGGGAATGGTGCGTGGGCGGTTGCTGAAGACAACGTAGGCGATGCCGAGGAAGGCCGCAAATTGCGCGATGCTCACGGGCCACAGCATCGAGCCGTGCGTCTCCTGGTATTTCAGCGCGAACGGCACCGCGAGAATCGTCGGCACGAGCAGCAGCACCATCGAGAAGACGAGGTGCTTCCCGCGCCACACCTGCCATGCGAGCACGCCGCGGATGAATGGCGTGACGGCGACCACCGCGAGCGCGAACAGCGTGCCATTCTTAATCGCAATCCACGCGAGGAAGACATCCGGTAGCATGATGAGCAGCGCGCACACCGGCAGCAGCGCGTGCGGCACGCCGAAGTCCGGCGGCGGCAGGCCCGCGCGTTTCGCGAGGAAGCGGGTGAGGTGGAAAAGGAACTGCCACAGCATCCCGAAGCCCACGAGCAGGCAGCCGGTGTAGGGCGCGAGCATGGACGGGTTTCCCACCACTTGCAGGCCGCTGTTGCGCCCGCCTTCCTTCTCCTCCATGTCCACGAAATCCGAGGGCGGCCTGCCGCTCAGTGCGGAGAGCAGTGCTGCGGTGCCGGGGCCGCGTTCGCCCTGGCCCATCGTGCTCTGGTAAAATGTGAGGTCCGCGTAGCGCAGCGGGTTGTTCATCGTGATGTCGGTCGAGCGATCCTCCTTCGTGTTCGGATTGATGATCCTCACGCGGCTCGCGAAAACTTTCGCCTGCGAAGTGCCCTGATAGACTTCCTGCCGCGCGCGGACGAGCTGGAGATTGTAGGGCAAATAGTAGCGCTCATTGCGCATCTGCACGCGCCACTTTTGCCCTGCCACGTCGATCTCCTGCGGATTCAGGCGCGAGGATGCGAGCCATGTGCCGAGCGATTTGCCACCCTCGAGGATCTCGAACACGGCCCACTGGAAATTGCGGCCCTGCTTGTCGTCCTTCACCTCGGCGCGGTTCACGATGCGCGCGCCGCGGCCCGAGCCGTTCGTCGCTTTTGCCTCCTCCTTTTCCGCGTCCGCGAGATGCCCGGCTTCCTCCAGCTCCGCGACGAACTGCATCTCCGGTCCCATGCGCGGCTCGCCGAATTTCCGCGCGCGTTCGCCCGCCTGCTTGAACGCGCCGAGCATGTCCTCGCGGAACTGCTTCTTCACCGCGGCCATCAGTTCGGCGGCCTGCCTCGGGTCTGCGGCGCGGCGTTTCACCTCCGCGAGCAGCTCGTCGTTCGAGCCGCCGAGCCTTTTCATTGCGCGACGCCACGTCATCGCGCGCTCGACATTTGCCACGTCAATTTCCGCGACGGGCACGAGCGCCTCAGCGGTGGAAAATTTCCCGTCCAGCGTCGCGAGCGCGGTCTTCAGGCGCTCGGCCATCGTCTTCACCGATGCGGGGCTGAGCACGTCGCCATTCATGCCGAACTCATGGACGCGCAGGGTGAACGGCAGCTTCTCGTGCTTGAGATCCGCAGGCAGCTTCGATTTTACAAGCAGGCCGCGCGGCTTGAAGAGATCCTCGTGGAAGGCCACGACCTCATCGTTGTCCGCGTTTTTCTCGCGGAGGAATACGAGCTCAGCGTCCCGGTGATGCTCGGTGAAATTCCGCGCCTCGCCTTCCTCGAAACCGAGGAAGCTCTCGACCTGTTTCTTGTCTGTGATGCCCTGCCCGATGATCATCACGATGACGCCGAAGTGCGTGAGCTGGATGCCGAATTTCTCGAAGCTGAACTTGAACCGCTTGAAGTGCGCCGCGAGCAAGTTCAGGAGCAGCAGCGAGCCGACCAGATGCCCGCCGGGGAAAACCGGCGGCACCCACCACGCATCGCCCGCGTGCCGCACGACGACGAAGGACTTGAACCAGCGCGCCTGCGCATTCCACAGTCCCTCGTTCACCTGCGCGAGGCTGCCGAGAAAGACGAGCAGCACCGAGATGCCGAGCAGCCAGACGGTGAGACGGAGTGAAGTGAAAAATTTCCAGAGCGAGGACATCAGGGAAGCTTGGTTGCAAATTTGACGAACGCCTCGCGCGCGGCTGCGACGGCGGGCGCGTCGCCGAGGAGCTTGATGAAAAACCACTGGCCGTCACGCGGGACGATCGCGCCGGTGAGCGCGCGGTTTTCATTTTTCAAATCCACGATGATCGATCCTTCCGGCGCACCTGCGAGCGGCTGCGCGAGCTTCGCGACTTCTTCGTCGGGGATCGCGGCGAGCTTGAGTTGGCCGCGCCAGCGCTTCACATTTTCCACGGTGCCGCCGGTCGCGCTGGGAAAAACGCTCAACATCACTTCGGCCTTCGCGCCGTCCTTTTCCGGCACGGAGAATTTCGCCTGCTGCATCGGCCCCGGTGGAACTTCGGTCCAGCCTGCGGGGAGTTCGCCCGGCCAGCCTTTTGCTTCGGGAGCCGGCGCGGGTGCGCTGCCCTCGGAAAGTTTCACCGTCTTCAGGAACTCGAAGAACGCGGGCTTCTGCACGGTGACCGCGGCATCGGGGCCCTGGATTTTGAAAAACAAGCTGCCCTCGGGCCGGTGTATGAACGCGACGACGAAGCGCGACGGCTTCTCGCTCTTCTCGTCGGCAAACTCGAACATCATGCCCTTCGCTCCCGCGATCGGGACTTCCTTGAGGAGCTTCGCGGCTTCGGCTTCCTCAAGCGGTTCCTGCTTGCGCACTTGCCGCCACATGTTAACGAGGATCGTCTCTTTTCCCTCCATGGAAGTAAGCGCGGTGATCGCGACCGACGCATCGCCTGCTGCGAAACGTCCGACATTCGCCGCGTCCGCGCCTGCATCCTTCCAGCCCGCGGGCAATGTCCATGCCAGTGCGGGGCGCCACACTTTTTCCTCGGCGCGTGTGGACGGCTTTTTGCCGTGGTCGTGGCCGTCGTCGTCGCTGTGCGCGGTTTCTTTCGGTGGGACGAAGGGGCGATCCTTTGGGGCGTCATACACGCGCGGAAGTTTGCGGTCGCAGCCGGTGAGGGCGGCGGCGAAGGCGAGGGCGCAGAGGAGAGGAGTGGGCTTCAAGCGAGGTAGTGTCATCGGCCACGGGCGGTGGGTCAACCCGAACGGGGACGTTCTTAGCGATACTCCGGGGAAGCGCAAGGGCGCGGTGCGCGATTCACGGCGCAGGGCGGGGGGCGACCGCTGGCAAGGTGTGGTCTGCGACTCACAAGATCGGTGGAGCGCACGGTGCGGCGCGGCTCGTATGTTCACGCTACCAAAACCCAAACCGCCGCTCCCAATGCACCGACGTTCTCCCAATCACACATGGCCTTCGCTCGCCGTGCCGATGTTCATTTTCACCGCACTGACGCTCTCCGCGCACGCCGCCCCTGCGGCTGCGCAGAAGGCCTTCCTGTGGCGTCCGTTCCTCGCGCCGTTTCACGCGGTGGTGTTGCATTTCCCCATCGGCTTCCTCACGATGGTCTGCGTGTTGGAAATGTACCGCATGTGGCGTCCGAGCGCGGCACTCAAGCCGGTGGCGAAGCTCACGCTGTGGCTGAGCCTGCTGAGCGGGATCTTGACCGCGGCGTTTGGCATCCTGCGCGCGACGGACGGCGGCTACGAGGTGCGCGAAGTGGAGTCGCACCGCTGGACGGGCATCGCGGTAGTCGTGGCGACGGTGCTCTCGCTCGCGGTGCAGCGCTTTGCCTTTCGTGATGAGTCGCGGCGCATGCTGAAACTTGCCTACCGCGGACTGCTCGCGACGACGCTCGTGCTGGTCGTGATCGCCGGGCACGTCGGCGGTAATCTCACGCACGGCTCGAAGTATCTCACCGAAAATGCGCCGACATTCGTGCGTAAGCTGCTCGGCGAAAAATCCGCCGAAACCGCAGACGCCGCATCCCCTGCGAACCTCGACGAGAAGCAGCGATTTTTCGTCGAGCGCGTGCAGCCGATCTTTGAGAAGAAATGCGCGAAGTGCCACGGGAAGGAAAAGCAAAAGGGCGATTACCGGCTCGATGATCCCGTCGTCGCACTGAAGGGTGGCGAGAGCGAGAAGGTCGCGATCAAACCCGGCGATCCGCTCGGCAGCGAATTCGTGCGGCTCATCCTGCTCCCGCCCGATGATGACGACGTGATGCCGCCGAAGGGCAAGGAGGCGCTCACCGGCGAGGAGGTGCTCACGATCATCCGGTGGATCCAAAAGGGCGCGCCGTTCGCGACGGGCGCTCCGGCTGCGGCAGGCGGGTCGGGGCAGTAGGCGCGTGGCAGCCGCATTTGTGAAAGCGCACGGATGACGGTGGAGGGCATCGCTCCGCTCGCGTTTCTTTCCGGCTGCACACAGAACGTCCCGCACCCACAGCAACGCGCGCGGAGCGACGCGTTCTACCGTTCAGCAAAGATGCAACGCGGTGATCACTTCGAGCGTGCGCGTGAGATTTTTCTCGACGGAAAAATGCGCGGCTTTTTCCAGCAGGCGCGGGCGCACTGCGTCACGCCGCGCGGGATCGGCCCATGTTGCGAGCGCATCCGCGAGTGCGCGCGTGTCGCCGGGTGCGACCGCGTGGCCTTCCTCGCCGTGCGCGATGATTTCCGCAAAGCCGTTTGCAGTCGTGGTGATCACCGGCAGGCCGGCGGCGAGCGCCTCGATGCAGGCATTCGAAAACGGATCGTAAATCGTCGGCAGGATGAACACATCTGCCGCAGCGAGCACTGCGCGCAATTTTTCGCCCGGCAGCGCACCGAGAAACCGCACCCGATCCGACGGCGGCAGCGCGCGCTGCTCACCGCGCCCGCCGCGCCCTGCGACGAGCAGCGTGATCGGGATTTTCAGCGCGTTCACCGCCGCGACCGCGTGGCGCAGGCCCTTGCGATCCCAGCCGGTGCCAGCGAAGAGTGCGACGTATTCCGTCGGCGCGAGGCCGAGTTCCGCGCGCACTTTTTCCCGCGCACCGGGCTCGGCGGAGTGAATCGGGACGCCGTTGTGGATCACATGCACATGCTCCGCGGGCGTGCCGTAGAGCCGGATGATTTCGTCCTTCACCATCTGCGAATTCGCGATGACGCGCCGCGCGCCGCCGGTGAAGAGAGCGCACTCCAGCTCGATGATCTCGCGGTGCTTGCGCTGGAATTTGCGAAACCATCCGCGCCACGCGGGCTCGAATTGCGCGCGCCGGTCCAGCCACGCCGAATGCACGCCATCGCCCGCGCGATACACGTCGGACGCCCACACGCGTTCGAGGCTGAAGAGCACATCCCAGCCGCCGCTCGCTCGCCGATCATCGAGCCGGTCGGCAAATTCGCCGGGCGTCTTCCCGGCCACGACGACCATGTCGTGAGGCCACACATCGCGTGGCCATTCCGGCCCGCAGATGAGCACCGGCTCGTGCCCCGCCGTCCGCGCCGCATTTGCAAAGCGGAACAGATACGATTCCGCGCCGCCGCTCGACGAATAGCCCCTGCGGACGAGCCCGATCCTCATGGTTTACAGTGGTGTTGGGAGTGGCTCACGAGCCGGGCATCTTTCCTGCCCGCGGCGCGGCGCGCAATCCCACGCTTTACCTCCCGGAGCGATCCCCGGAAAAAAGTTCGGCCCCCCGCAGCCGAAAGGCTACGGAGGGCCGATGTTCCCCCCAGAACATTTATAAAGTGTTGCATCCGGTTCCGAACGCGGGGCGGAGATTATCGCACCTCCGGAAACGCGCAAGTCTATTTCTGAATTTTTAAATCTACGGCAATATCCTGTGAAAACGTGCATTACGAACACGACGCGACTGCAAGACCCGGGCACGAAGATCCGTCCGCGCAGGCGAGCGCATTTTCCCGTGTCTTTTCCCCTGCGCCCTGTGGAGCGCTGCGCGGGCTAGTTCACGCCGTGCGTGACCCGCTCGCCGAGCAACTGCCGCTCGGCCTCGATCCAGTCGCCGAGCGAATCGCCCGGCAGCCCGAGCTGCTGGCGCCGTTCGGCGATGAAGTAGGCGCGGAGCGCGATGTCGTCCGTGCTGATTGCGGACGGCCCGGCGGTTTTCTTTTTTGCAGGCTTGGCTTTCGGCGCGGCTCCCGCACTGCGGGCGGCGGCCTTCGGCTTCGCTGCGGTGATACGCTTGGGCGTGGTGGTGGCCGTTTTTTTGGCTCCCTCGGTTTTTTGTCTTTTGTTAACCATGGCTGTTTCGTTGTTGGTTCCTTGCCGGGCCACGGGGGCGGAGGGGATATCCACCCGGCGAAGCGTGCGTGCCAGAAACTCCGGGAGATTCAATCCAAAAAATCTCGGTGTGCGTGTCGGCGGAGGGCGTGCGGACTGTTCGGACGATCGAGGCGCTGTGAAAAGATACCCTGACGCCACGACTGTTCGCAGGCGAGTGGGGCAACGCCGCAGGCACGCCAATGCGGAGGACATGGCGAAGGCCGAGACCTTTCGCCGCCACCTCTCAATCAACGCCTACTTCGCGGGCGCTTCCTTCACCGGCGGGGCGGGCGGGAACACCTCCGATACCGAGATCGGCGCGATCACTGCGCCGCCAAACTCCTTGCTCATCTTCGCGCCCAAGCGCTGCATGTCGAGCTGCTGCTTGAATGAGTCGCGCAGTGTGTTCACCTGATCCGGGTTCAGCGCCTTCGTCGCCGTCTGCAGCACGCGATGCTGATATTCCTCCTCCTGCTTCAGCCATTTTTCCACTGCTGCATCGTCGCGCATCGCTTTGAACGCCTTGCTGGTGTCGCCCGCGTTCGCGGCGTTGAATGTGGTCGGCGGCGTCTTCAGCCGCTCGTCCTTCATGATCTGGAGCAGCGAATCCCGCTGCGCCTGAACGAGCGGCGCGCCCGCGGCGGCAAACTGCTGCTCCTGGTTCGTCAGCATCATCCGGTCGACGAGCGTGCGCTCGTAATCCTTGAGCTGCGCCGCGCCCTGCTCCCCGAGCACCGCCTTGAGTTTCGCGTCGTAGTCCTTTTGGAGCGCTTCGGATTTCGCGACGATCTTCTCCTCAGCCGCTTCGTCGAGCGTGTTCATCGACGAAAAAGCAGCCTCCGTGAGCGCTGCCTCCCTGTCGCCCAGCAGGCCCATCACCTGGTCCGCGACTTTCGGGTCGAGCTTCAGATCCTTCGCGAGCCCGGCGTACTGCATCTTCACGCCCATCGCCATTTGTGAACGCATCATCTTTTTTCCGTCCTCGGTCTGGAACATCTTCGCGATGCCCTCCATCATCGGGTTCCCGGCTTTTTCCGGCGCGGTCGGCGGTGTGGAGGTCATGGCCGGTGGCGCGCCTCCCCCCGCGGAATTTTTGGCGCGGGCCAGTGCGGCGTCGCGCTCCGCGGCGAGGCGCGCGATGTTTTCCTTCGCGGCATCAATTTCAGCCCTCAGTCGTGTGATTTCGGACTGCGCGGAGGACTCGGCCTTCTCCACCCTCTCTCGCGTCGCTCCCGTCTCAGCGATCTCGCGTCGCAGCGAGGCGGCGCTGTCGTATTGGAAGTAGGCAAATACGCCCGCGGCGACCGCGAGCGCGACAAGGATGGCGGGAAGAAAACGCTGCATGATTCCGCAAATGTGCCTGCTCATCGTGGCACCGCAAGCTGTAAAAAGGCGCGCGGGTGCCGGTTCGAGCGAAAGTACTCAGTCCTCAGTCCTCAGTGCTCAGAAGTCAGTTGTCGCAAAGTTTGAATCTGAGGACTGAGGACTGAGCACTGAGCACTTCCCGGCTACTTCGCCTGCGGCAGCGCGGCGAGCAGCTTCACGGATCAGCGGGCGTTCTTTTTCGCCGGAGGCAGCAGCGGTGTCCTCTCCCAGCCCCACGCGGGATCGATCGCGAGGCCGAGGTGTTTGAAAATCGTGGGCGGCACGACGCTGTGTCCGCATTTTTGATCGAGCACTGCGCCGCCGCGGAACGGCCCGCCGTGCGCGAGCATCCAGATGTCGCGCTCGTCGGGCGTCTGCTTCCCGTGCTCGGTGTGGATGCCGCCGTGATCCGTCGTCGCGAGGATCAGCCAGTCCTCCTCGGCGAAATGCGGACGTGCACGCAGCGCCGCGAGCACGTCCGCCGCGAGCGCATCCACGCGGCCAATCGAATCGAGGTAAGGCACGTTGTCGGCGGAGAATTTTCCCGCGCGATCCACTTCCGCGTGGCCGGTCTCATCCACCTGGCCGAAGTACACGAAAATCGCGTCGGGATTTTTTTCACGCAGCAGTGCCACGGCGCGGTCGCGGATCATCGCGTCGAATTCCGGCCAGTCGGCCGCGTGCTTCGCCGGGTCGGGACGCAGCGAGATTTTTGCATCGAGGAACTCCGCGCCAGCCGCGCGCGACGGGTCTGCGATGAAATCGTGGATCTGGATCCACGTCACGAGGGACGCGCAGGATGCCGAAGGCTTCGCGTCCTTGATACGTCGCATGAAGTGCGGGTTCTCCGCGATGCGGTGCTGCTCGAATTTGTTGCTGCTCACGCCGTGCCTGTCGCGCCACACGCCGGTGAGCACCGTGCTCCAGCCCGGCCCGCTCTTCGTGGCCTGCTCGGTCGCGCCACCGATTTCTCCTCCCGCGAAGACGCTCCAGTTTGCGCAGCCTTCCGCGGCGAGCTTGCGAAACGTGGGCGCCTTGCCGGAGCCCATCGCGGCACGCAGCGCGTCGGCGCGGCAGCCGTCAATTCCGATGAGCAGCACGCGCCTGCCGGCGAAGTCATTTTCCTTTCCAGGCCCGCTCGCGTCGGCGGGGGTGATGGAGATGAAAATCGTGGCGAGAAAAACGACAAAAGTGCGCATGGGGAAACTGGCGCGCATTCGTAAATGCTGCGGCACGGCGATGTCGAGTGGCAGGAATGTCATTGGCACGCCGAAGCGCGCGCTTGATTCTCCGCAGAAACGCGTCCCACACTCCGCCCATGAAACTCCGGCTCCTTCTCCTCAGCCTGTTCTGTTCTGTCTTCGTGGCGCGCGGTGACGACTACGAGGCGCGCGAATTTTCCGCCGACGGCGCGAAGCTCCCATACCGCCTCCTCCAGCCCGCGACGATCGAGGCCGGGAAAAAATATCCGCTCGTGGTCTTCCTCCACGGCGCGGGCGAGCGTGGCGACGACAACAAGGTGCAGATCAAGCACGGCGCACCGCTTTTTGCGAAGCCCGAGTCGCGCGAGAAATTCCCGTGCTTCGTCCTCGCGCCGCAGTGCGCGAAGGACAAGAAGTGGGCCGAGATGGACTGGGGCGGCACGACGGGCACCGCGCCCGAGGATCCCGGCCCCGTGCAGAAGCTCCTGCTCGGCGCGATGGATGCGCTCGCGCAGGAATTCGCGATCGATCCTGACCGCATCTACCTCACCGGCCTCTCGATGGGCGGCTACGGCGCATGGGATCTCATCACGCGGCATCCGGGGAAATTTGCCGCCGCGATTCCCGTCTGCGGCGGCGGCGACAAGACGAAGGCCGCCATTGCGAAGGGCGTGCCCGTGTGGGCATTTCACGGACTCGCGGACAATGTCGTGGTGCCCGTGCGCACGCAGGACATGGTCGCCGGAATGCGCGCCGCCGGCGGCAAGGCCGCGCACACCGAGTATCCCGGCGTGCAGCACGATTCGTGGACCTACGCCTACGCCGAGCCAAATCTTTTGCCGTGGCTTTTTGCGCAGCGCCGCGGCCAGCCCGCGCAGAAAATGGCGTTCGCCGTGAGCCAGTACACCGCGCTCGCGATGCCGCCGGAGAATGTGTTCCCCGGTGCGGGCCCGCTGCAGCAGGGGGCGTGGTTTCAAAAATTGTGGATGGTGCGCCGCGTGCAGTTTTCAAAGGACAAGGCCGGTGAGCAGCGCCCCGTGGTTTTCTTCGGCGACAGCATCACGCAGGGCTGGAGCGATGGCCAAAACGACCTCGCAAAGGACTTCCCGAATTTCACCGTCGCGAACCGCGGCATCAGCGGCGACACTTCGCGCGGCCTGCGCTACCGATTGAAGGAGGATGTGATCGATCTTCATCCGCGCGCGGTGAGCATGCTCATCGGCACGAACGATCTCGCGCTCGGTGGCACGCCCGCGCAGGTGATTGACAACATCAAGGCCATCGTCGCCGAGCTGGAAAAGCAGAACCGCAACGTGCGGATCGTGATCAATCTCGTGATGCCGCGCGGACCGCAGGCCGGAAAATTTCCGGAGAAAATCCGTGAGCTGAACGCGCTCATCGAGGACTTCGCAAAGAAGAACGGCCGCATCGTGATCTGCGACACATGGGCCCTTTTCGACGACGGGACCGGGAGCTGCAAGAAAGCCGAATTCCCCGACATGCTGCACCCGAACAAGGCCGGCTACGCGAAGTGGAAGGCCGCGCTCGAAGAGGCATTCGGGAAGCTGAAGCTGTGAACGGCACCGCCGCTGGCACGCCTCTTTCTTAGAAGGTCGCCGTCTTGACCCAGCCCACACAGCCCACCCTCCGCCGGGTTTCCGGCGGCATCCGCGCGCATGTCGTCGCCGGAATCGTCTTCGCGATCCTCTGCATCGTGCTCTTAAATGTGCGGCCATTCTCGCCGTGGTATCCGCCGGGAGCGACCGTTGATTTTGTCGCGGAGATCGCCTCGCCCGCCGACGGCACCATGCAGATCGGCAAGGCGATTTACGGCGGCATCAGCCTGCTGCCATCGGGCCGCGTGCAGGTCGAAAAATCCGAAACGCCGAGCACCGTGCGCATGAAAGTGCGCGTTGAGGACTGCGACGCGCTGCTCTTCCAGCCGCTCGTGTCCGGCGGCACGATGGAACTCCGCCATCCGCGCATCGAGGACACCACGGGCCGCGTGCTCCACCGGTACGCGGTCGAGCGCGTAAAGCCGATGGCGCGGGAAATCATCGGCAGCCTCGGCGACGGCACGATGAAGCTCCGGCTCGTCCCCGGCATCGAGATGCTCTTTGAAATGGAACGTCCGCTCGGCGTGCCGGGCGATCTCTGGCCGGGATGGGGCGTGGTGCTCGTGGAATTTTTCACCACGGCGATTCTCTTTGGCGGACTGTGCGCGCTCCTCGCGCGGCGCTTCGGCGGAGCGGGCGCAAGGCTCGCCGAAAAATTTGCCGCATGGGCAAGTGCGCGGCCAAAGACCGCGCTGTTCTGCGCCGCGCTCGCGGGCGTGCTCATCACGTGCCATCCCGTGATTTTCCTGGGCCGCAGCTTCGTTTCGCCGAACAACGGGGCGCGCGCGCTTTACGGCGGCTTTCCGAGCCTGCCGGGGGCGAAGAAAGCCGTGGTGAAGACCGTCAAGGGCAGCGACCTCGCTGCGATGATGTGGGCCTTTGTGCCGTACTCGCACATCCAGCACGAGGCGCTCGCGCAGGGTGAATGGCCGCTGCGGAACCGCTACGCAGCCTGCGGAGCCGGCCTGCAAGGGCAGGGGATCTCGATGTTCGGCGACCCGCTGCACATCATCCCCGTCATTGCAGATGGCGAGCCGTGGGCGTGGGATCTGAAGTTTATTCTCGCGCGTGTGCTTTTCGCGTGGGGCATCGGCCTCGTCGTATTCGCTGCTGTGCAGCGCGCCGGCATCGCCCTGCTGCTCGCCGCGTCCGCGTCGTTCATCGGGCACTTCGCATACCGGTTCAATCACGCCGCGCATTTCACGATGTGCTATGCGCCGTGGGTGCTCCTGGCGTGGGTGCATGCGTTGCGCGGGCGATCGTTCCGCGATGTGCTGCGCTGGATGCCGCTGCATGTCATCGCCAGCATCGCGCTTTTCAACAGCGGCGCGATGAAGGAGGGCGTGGTCCTGCTCGGTACGCTGAATGGCGCGGGCCTCCTCGCGCTGCTGCTGCGCCCGCTGCCGTGGCGCGAACGTCTCGGCCCTGTCGCCGCGATGCTCGCGGCAAACGCAGTCTTCGCGCTCGTCGCTGCGCCGTTCTGGATGACATTCGTGGATCTGCTCGCAAACGCGCGCACGATCTACGACAAGATGGAAGTCTATCAGAACCAGCCTTCCCTGCTCGTGGGCTTGTTCGACGATCTTTTCCCGCGTCAGCTTTGCCGGGCCGAGGAGCACTTCGACCCGTCCGGAAATTTCCTGCTCCTCCTCGGTGTGCTCTGGTCGCTCGTCCGTGCGCGTTCGCTCGCCCGCGAACCGCTCTGGCTCGCGTGCGTGATCGCCGCCGCGTGCGCGCTCGCATTTTCCTTCGGCGTCGTGCCGCCCTCGTGGATCGCCGCGATGCCCTTCCTCGGGAAAATCTGGCATGTGGACAACTGCTTCTCCGTCGCCGCGATCGTACTCACCTTCGTGCTCGCTGCATTCGGCCTGCGCGACTGCCTCGACCGGCGTAATGATCCGGCGTGGCGTGGCGACTTTGTGATGTTCTGCATCGCCGTCGGCGCGCTCTACGCGTCCTACTTTGGGTTCACGCACGCGGCGCACCGCTCAGGACTGTCGCTGCTCGCAGTCGGGAACACCGTCGCAAAAAGCCCGTTCTTCATCGGCTACGCGACCGCACTCGCCGCGGCGGTGATCGCACTTCCGCTGCTTTGGCGGCGAAGCGCGCAGACCGGCCTCGGCACAGGCGGCTGGCTCGCAGTGGCCGCCGCATTTTTCGCGATCCACTTCCGCCATGCGTACTATGCGGAGGTAAAATTCGACGCCTATGTGATGAGCCCGCAGGAACGGCCCGACTTCCAAGCGAAGTCCGCGGCGATCGAGAAAATCCGCGGCATGATCGCCACGTCGCATGCTCCGTCGCGCATCGTCGGGACGTATATGAACCTTACACCGAGTTTTAACGCGGTGTACGGGCTCGAGTCGCCGTTCAGTTGCGATGCCGTGAGCAACCGCTGGCAGTGGGAACTCGCGGATGCCGCGGGCTTTCAGCGCGTCTGGCTCTGGCGCGTGTTCATCCTGGAACAGCAAATCCCGGAGCTCCTGCCCGGGCTCGACATCTTCGGTGTGCGGTTCGTCGTCGGCACGCCGGTCGCGAATGCGTCGGAAATCCACGGCCTCGTGTCGCATGCCCGCATGGACATGCTGCTCCACGAAAACCCCTCCGCATGGCCGCGCGCATTCTTCACAGATCGCATAGCGACCTACGCGGAGCCGGGCGAACTCATGGATCTGGTAAGGGGCAAGCGCGGCCTCCCGCTGGCAGCAGTGCAGCCCGGCACGCCCGTCCCTGCGGCATTGAAAAGTGACGCCACAACGCTCCCCGAGCGCACCGTCGTCCCCGCGACCGACTACCGCCTCACCGCCTCACCGCCAACAGCACCGCATTCCGCGTGAACGCCACCGCACCCGGAGCCGTCGTGCTCGGCGAGGCCTTTGAGCAGGGGAACTACGTCGTGACCGTCGACGGCAAAAAGTCCGAGCCGTTCCGAGTGAACCACGCCTTCCTCGGCGTCCTCGTGAATTCCGACGGCCCGCACGAGATCGTCTTCACGTACCGCCCGCGCCTCTGGCGCCTCTCGCTCTGCACCGCCGCCGCGGGAATCTTCCTCGCAGCGCTCGCGATCATCGTGAGCCGCCGCGCGCGCGAACAGCGTTGAGACCGGACGATGCAGTTGAAATGGGATGGGTCGCAGGGCCAAAGGCCCAGCCTCATACCAGCCTGGGGCAACGCCCCAGGGTTTGATGTTGAAAATGCAGAGGGCTGAAAGCCCGTCCCATCGCACACGCGTCTGCACATGGATCGGGCTTTCAGCCCTCGGTTGTTTCTCCATCACGCGCCTGGGGCGTTGCCCCAGGCTGGTATGGTTTGCGCCGTTGGCGCACCGTTCGGTCTCCTTGCCTGTTTTGCGGTTGGCTCGGCATTTATCCTAACTCCGGCGATGGGAGGAGCGGATGTCGCGCAAAGGTGCAGAGATGCAAAGAGATGCGCATTGGTTCACACTCACCCGGTGGGTGAATGCCTGCTTGCTGGCATCTGCTTCTTCTTAACGCCTTTGCATTAGTCCGTCATTCGTCATTGCGGCGCATGGCGGCCCGCCTTAGCGTGCGCGCCCTTTTTATGAAAACCAAAGGCTTCACGCTCTACGACACGACGCTCCGCGATGGCACGCAGGGCACGGGGATTTCGTTCTCGGTCGTGGACAAGATCCGCGTGGCGGAGAAGCTGGATGCGTTTGGGATTGATTACATCGAGGGCGGCTGGCCGGGGAGCAATCCGAAGGACATCGAGTTTTTCCGCGAGGCGGCGAAGCGAAAGTGGAAGCACGCGAAAATCACGGCATTCGGGATGACGCGCGCGAAGAACACGCCCGTGGCGAAGGACGCGCAGGTGAAGACGCTGCTGGATGCGGAGACGCCGGCGGTGACGATTTTCGGCAAGAGCTGGGCGCTGCATGTGGAGCATGTGCTGCGCGTTTCCGCGGACGAGAACCGGCGCATGATCCGCGACACGGTCGCCTTTTTGAAAAAGCGCGACCGCGAGGTGATCTATGATGCGGAGCATTTTTTCGACGGCGCGAAGGACGACTGGGAACATGCGCTGCTGACGCTCGAAGCGGCGGTCGAAGGCGGTGCGGATCTCGTCGTGCTGTGCGACACGAATGGCGGTTCGCTGCCCGACGAGGTCGCGGACATGACGGCGCGAGTGATCGCGCGGCTCGGCAATCCCGTGGGCATCCACACGCACAATGATTCCGGCGTGGGCGTGGCGAATGCGCTCGCGGCGGTGCGCGTGGGCGCGGTGCAGGTGCAGGGGACGATCAACGGCTACGGCGAGCGCGTGGGGAACTGCGATCTCGTGAGCGTGATCCCGACGTTGCAGCTCAAGATGGGCCGGCAAGTCGTGCCGAAGCTGGAGAATCTGCGCGACCTCTCGCACTTCGTCGCGGAACTCGCGAACGTGCCGCCGAACATCCGGGCGCCGTACGTGGGCGGCGCGGCGTTCACGCACAAGGGCGGCACGCATGTGAACGCGGTGCAGAAACTGACGCGCACTTACGAGCACGTGGACCCCGCGCTCGTGGGCAGCCACCGCACAATCGTGGTGAGCGAACTCAGCGGCCAGAGCAACGTGCTGATGCGCGCCGAGGCGCTGGGCTTCACTTTTGAAAAGGGTGCGCCGGAGGTGAAGGAGATCCTCGCGAGCGTGAAGCGGCTGGAGAATGACGGCTACGAATTCGAGGCCGCGGAGGGCAGCTTCGAGCTGCTGATCCGCAAGCATCTCGGGAGGCACAAGCCGCTCTTTGAACTGCACGAGTATCACGTGTCATTCCGCCGCACCGCGGATGGCGCGTGGGACAAATGCGAAGCGACGGTGAAGCTGAAGGTGAAGGGCGAGGAGGCCTACGTGGTCGCCGAGGGCGATGGCCCGGTGAATGCACTCGACGCCGCGCTGCGCAAGGCGCTCGCGCCATTTTTCCCGAAGATCGCGGGCATCCAGCTTGAGGATTACAAGGTGCGGATCATCAACGGTCAGCAGGGCACCGGCGCGCGCACGCGCGTGCTCATCACGAGCACGGACGGCGATGACACCTGGGGCACCGTGGGTGCGAGCGACAACGTGATCGAGGCGAGCTGGCTCGCGCTGGTGGACAGCTTCGAATACAAGCTCGGGCGCAGGTAGCCGCACCGCGTAGCCGCCCTTGTGAAAGCGCGGGCTGATCCTTCGTCACGGGCCTCTCGGAAAAAATCAGCCCGCGCTTTCACAAACGCGGCTACCAGTGCGCGGCGCTCCATTGGATTTCGTGACAAAAGCCCGCTTGACCTTGACGCTCGCACTCCGGCTAATACGACGCTTCGCGCCGGGGGCATCCTTCCGGCGCTCCATACCAACCACATGAAGTCACGCATCCTCACCCACTGCATTGCCGCGATCCTGATTCTGCCGGTCGCGCCGCTGGCGCTTTTCGTTTCGCAGACCGCACATGCGCAGGAGGCGCCCGGCATGCCGCTGGTGAGGGCGATCGATGTGCAGTTCGTGGGACCGCAGACGGTGTCGAAGGAGAGGATCATCGCGAACATGCGCACGCGCGTGGGGCGTCCGTATTCGCCGCGGGTGACGGAGGAGGACGTGCGCAATCTTCACGCGACCGGCAACGTCTCGAACGTGCGGATCTACGGCGAGCCGCAGGGTGACGGCATCCGCGTGATCGTCCTCGTGACTACGAAGAGCACGCTCGCGGAGGTCGTCTTCAACGGCAACACGCAGGCGACGACCGCGAAGCTGCAGAAGGAAATTTCATCGAAGGTCGGAGGTGCCGTCAGCGAGTCGTCGCTGGAGGCGGACCGGCAGAAGGTCATCGAGTATTATCAGGGCAAGGGCTACGGCGACGTGGACGTGCGCTACCGCACGGAAAATGTCGGCAAGGAGGGCGCGGTGCGCGCCGTGTTCACGGTGACGGAGGGTGCGAAGGGCAGCATCAACAGCACCGTCTTTGTCGGGAACAACTCGGTGAAGCGCTCGGAACTCCTGAAGATCGTGAAGACCAAGCCGAAGGGCGTGATGAACTTCCTCTCCGCGACGGCGGGCAAGCTGAACAACGATCTGTTCGACGAGGACGTGCGTGCGATTCGCGAGCTTTACCAGAGCAAGGGCTTCATCCAGGTGGACGTGAAGCGGCCCGGCGTCTCGCGCACCGGCTCGAAGGTGGAGGTCGCTTTCCACATCGTCGAAGGCCAGCAGTTCCACGTCGGCAGGACGTCGCTCTCCGGTGCGCGCGTGTTCGCCGCGGACGAGATCACGCAGCGGCTGAAGCTCAAGCCCGGCGCGATTTTTTCGCCGCAGACGCTCGCAGCGGACATCAAGACCATCCGCGACATGTACGGCACGAAGGGCTACCTCGATCTTGCGGTCATCCCATCGCCGGTGCCCACGGGCGGCGGACGGATGGACGTCAATTTCCAGCTCGACGAAGGCGTGGCCTACTACGTGGACAAGGTGAACATCGCCGGCAACACGAAGACAAAGGACAAGGTGATCCGCCGCGAACTCGCGCTCGCGCCCGGCGATATTTTCAACACCGTGCGCATGGACGCGAGCCGTGCGCGCCTCGACAACCTGCAATATTTCTCCCGCACCGAGGTGCGTCCCGCCGAGCCGCTCATCTCCGTGCCCGGCCGCCGCGATCTGAATGTGGACGTGGCCGAGAAGCAGACCGGCTCGTTCAATTTCGGCGCGGGCTTCAGTTCCGTGGACAGCCTGCTCGGATTCGTCGAGCTGACGCAGGGAAATTTCGATTTGTTCAACTGGCCGGGCAAGACGGCCAACGGTGAAAAGAAGAAGAATGCGTTCACGGGCGGAGGGCAGAAATTCCGCACCCGCATCCAGTACGGCTCGCAGCGTAAGGACTTCATCATCAGCCTCACCGAGCCGTACTTCATGGACAAGAGGCTCTCCCTCGGTGGCGAACTTTACTACCGCGACGCGGCCTTCACGAGCAGCGTGTACAATGAGCGGCGCTACGGCGGCGAAGTGTTCATGCGCTATCCGCTCAATGATTTTACGGCGCTGCGCCTCGAATACCGTCTCGAGGAAATCGACCTCCACAGCTTCTCCCCCTTTGTCTCGCCGCAGATCCGCGCGGAGCAGCAGAACTGGCTGAAGAGCCAGGTCAGCGGCTCCATCACTTACGATTCGCGCGACCGCGTCTATCTTCCCACCAAGGGCTGGCGCGCGGACGCGCAGCTTTACGTCGCCGGCGGCTTCCTCGGCGGCAATGAGAGCATCTACGGCTTCGACCTCAGCGCCTCGAAATACATCGCGCTGCCGGGCGACACGATCCTGTCCTTCGAGGGCCAGATCGCCGGAGTGGACACCTGGTCGAATGGTACCCGCGTGCCGATTTTCGACCGCCTCTATCTCGGCGGTCCGAACAGCCTGCGCGGCTTCCGCTTCCGTGATGTCGGCCCGAAAGACAACTTCGGCGAGCCCATCGGGGGACGTTCGCTCGCGCGCTTCACGGCGGAATACACCATCCCGATCATTGAGAAAGTGCGCGCGGCACTTTTCTATGACATCGGCTTCGTAAGCAGCGGCTCGTATCAGTTCAGCGCCAAGAAGGATCCGAACGGCTCCGGCGGGCTGAACAGCAACTACGGCATCGGCCTCCTGCTGGAGATCCCGTCCATCGGCCCGATCCGCATTGACTACGGCATCCCCATGCTGTCCGACCGGTTCAACAACTCCGGCGGCAAATTCCAATTCAACATCGGTTACAAATATTGAGCGCCCTCGCGGGTCTAATCACACCTTCACACATCACACCTTCACACATCACATCTTCACACATGAAAAAACACCTCATCATCCCAATCCTGTCCTTCATCCTCTCGCTCGCGTCTGCGGGAACCGCCTGCGCCGAACTGAAAGTCGGCACGGTGGACATGAAGAAAATCTTCGAGTCCTACTGGAAGACGAAAGACGCCGAAACCACGATGAGCAATACGCGCTCCACGCTGAAGCGCGACCTCGATGAGCGCATGGAAAAGCGCAAGGAACTCCAAGACTCGATCGAGAAGCTCAATGACGAAATCAAGAAGCCCGAACTCGCGCAGGCGACCGCGCAGAAAAAGGCGAAGGAGCGCGACGACAAGATCGGCGAATGGCAGACGATGATGCGCGAACTTCAGCAGTACCAGGCCGAGAAGGAGAAGCAGCTCGCCGACCAGACGCTCCGCATCCGCAACGGCATCGTGGCGGAAATCCTCGAGATCGTGAAGGCCAAGACCGATTCGGAAAACTACGACCTCGTTTTTGATACCTCGGGCAACAGCATCAACAACATCCCGGTCGTGATCTCCGCAAAGGCCAGCTACGATTTCACGAAGGAGATCGTCGAGAAGCTCAACGCGACGCGGCCGAAAGCTTCCGCCGAGCCCGAGAAGCCTGCGGATCCGAAAAAGCCCAAGAAGTAAGCCCATCGTGGAGATGACCGTTTCAGAGCTGGCCGCCCTCGTTGGCGGCCAGCTTGCTTCCGGGGCCGACGGTTCGGCGAAGATTTCCGGCGCCGCCGCACTCGCCGAGGCACTGCCGGGCGAGGTCACTTTTTTCGGAAATCCGAAATACCTTTTGAAGCTCCGTGCGTCGAAGGCCACCGTCGCCCTCGTGCCGCTCGGATTCGCCGAGGAGGTTCCCGCAGCGTGCATCCGCTGCGAAAACCCGACGCTCGCATTTTCCAAGGTCATCGAAAAATTCGCGCCGCCGCCCGTGCATTTCGCACCGGGCGTGCATCCCACCGCGGTCCTCGCACCGGGGGTGAGGCTCGGCGCAGGCGTGAGCATCCAGCCGCATGCGGTGATCGAGGCAGGCGCGTCCATTGGCGACGGGACCGTCGTCGGCGCGCACAGCTACATTGGGCACGAGGCACAGATCGGCGGCGGCTGCCTCATCCATCCGCGCGTGATGATCGGCTTCCGCTGCAAAATCGGCAGCCGCGTCATCCTGCACAGTGGCGCGGTGCTTGGCGGCGACGGCTTCGGCTTTGAGCTGCAAGACGGACGGCACGTGAAAATCCCGCAAATCGGAATCGTGCAGGTGGACGACGACGTCGAGATCGGCGCGAACTCCACCGTGGACCGCGCGCGCTTCGGGCGGACGTGGATCGGTGAGGGGACGAAAATTGATAACCTTGTGCAAATTGGCCACAACGTCGTCATCGGAAAACATTGCATCCTGTGCGCGTTCGTCGGCGTCTCGGGGAGCACGAAAATCGGCGATTACGTCACCCTCGCGGGACAGGTCGGCACAGTCGGGCATGTGGAGATCGGCGACGGCGTGATCGTCGGCGCACAGGCCGGCGTGAGCAAGACGCTCGCCGTGAAACAGATCTACATGGGCAGCCCGGCGGTTCCCGCACGCGAGTGGAAGGAGCAGGTCGCGCAGATCCATAGCCTCCATAAACTCCGCACTCGCGTGGCCCGTTTGGAGCAGCTTTTGGGCGAGCTGGAAAAATCAATTCAGCCCGAGATATAGTCGTTTGCGCCGGGAGTGAACGTGCCCGTGGTTTGCGTGTCCAATGCACGCCATGAGCAAGCGCCAGACTGCCCGAAAACCCACCGCCCGCGGAAGGAAACGCACCGCAACCCGGCCCGCCGCCCGCTCGCGAAAGCGCCACCTCGCGACGATCCGCACGCCATTCCAGCGGCAGTTCGAGTTCGCCTCGGAGGGCCGCTGGTTCGATCTCCGTGCGATCTTCGACAAGCTGAACGCACGTTATTTTCGCAACCGTCTCCGCGAATACACAATCATCTGGGGTCGCCGCCGCCGCGAGCGGCCAAGAAGTTACATCGTCTTTGGCAGCATTCAGGAGGAGGATCGGATGATCCGCATCCACCCGCTGCTGGACCGGCAGTTTGTGCCGACGTGGTATCTCGAATACGTCGTCTTCCACGAAATGCTGCACGCCGTGGTGCCCGACCGGCACGACCGCGCGGGCCGGCGCATCGTGCATCACGAGGGCTTTCTGAAAAAGGAGCGCCGCTTCCGCCACTATCGTCGCTCGCAGGAGTGGGAGCAGGAGAACCTCTGCCGCTTCCTGCGTTGAGGACGTCCGCTGTGACGCCGGCCAGCCTCCGGCGTTGGACGTTGGACGTTCGGCCCGCCGCAAGCGCGTTGCGAATGGGAACGCGCTTCGCGATATCGCTGCGCGGAACGTCCGCCGTCCCATCCTTTTCTGTTCCCACGCTCCCTCCCTTTCCGGTAAACAACCGGGTTCCCTGATGAAAACCCCGGCCATACTCCGCACGATCGTCCTCGCCGCCGCCTCCGCGCTCGCGGCCTGCACCGGAACGGGCACCGGCGCGAAGCCCGGCGCGAAGCCCGAACGTCTGCAAACCCTCGCGGTCCGGCCCGAACGGCCGATCAGCACCACGGCCTCGCGTCGGATGTATGTCCGCACGACGGCGTATCATCACAGCGAACCCGGCGGGCGCGCGACGGCGGTCGGCGGCTACCTCAAGCCCACACACAGTGCCGCGGCAGACTGGAGCTGGCTTCCCGCGGGCACGCGCTTCCGGATTCTGGCCTCGGGCGATGAATACATCGTCGAGGACTACGGCAGCGCGCTCGTGGGGCGCTACACGATCGACATCTACAAGGCCACGCGCCCCGAGATGAACGCGTGGGGTGTGCGCTACGTGGAGATCGAGATTTTGCAGCTCGGAAGCTACCCGACCAGCCTCGCGGTGCTCATCCCGCGGCAGAAATACCCGCACGTCCGCGCGATGGTCGCCGGGCTTCAGAAAAAGGTGCGCCGCTAGCTGCAGGAGAAATTTTCGTGGCTGCCAACGCCCGTTCCACCGCACACCGCCTGCTCGCCGAGTGGGAGCGCAAGCGCCCGCACGCGGACGAACTGCTGCACGAAAAGCTCGCCTCCTCGAAGCTCTCCGACCGCGACCGCGCGCTCGTCACCGAACTTTACTACGGCGTCCTGCGCCGCCTGAGCGAACTCGACTTCCTCATCGCCCGCCTGCGAGATGGTGGTGGCGAGGTGGACGACGACACGCGCGCCGTCCTCCGCCTCGGGCTCTACCAGCTTTTCCACACGCGCATGCCCGCCTTTGCCATCGTGAAGGAGACCGTCTCCCTCTCACGCCGTGCCGGCGGACTCGTGAACGCCATCCTCCGCCGCGCCGACCGCGAGCGCGATTCTTTGCAGTCCGCGCTCGCCACCGCACCGCTCCCCGTCCGCACGAGCCATCCCGATTTTTTGCTGGAAAAATGGACGTCAAATTTCGGTGCCGACGCCGCGCTCGCGCTGGCCGAATGGAACAACACCCCCGCGCCCGTCCTCCTCCGCGCAAACACCCTCCGCACCACGCGCGACGAACTCCTCGCGTCGCTGCCCGGTGCCGAGCCGCATCCCTTCCACCCGCTCGCGCTCCGCGCCCCGCGCATCCCGGTTGACTGGCTCGAACGCGGCCTCTGCTACGTCCAGGATCCGAGCACACTCGCCGCCTGCGACATGCTCGATCCGCAGCCCGGCGACACCGTCCTCGACGCCTGCGCCGCGCCCGGCGGCAAGACCACCTACATTTCCGCACTCATGCGCAACGAAGGCCGCATCATCGCCAGCGACCTGTGGGAAAGCCGCGTCGCGCGCCTCCGCGAAAATTGCGAACGCCTCGGCACGACAAACGTCCGCGCGCTCGTCCTCGACACGATGAAGGAATCCGACGAACTCGCACCACGCAGTTTTGATCGCATCCTCGTGGACGCGCCGTGCAGCAACACCGGCGTCATCCGCCGCCGCGTGGACGTGCGCTGGCGGTTGAGCGAAGAAGATTTCCTCCGCATGCCGGCGCAACAGCTCGCGCTCCTGCGCCGTTGCGCCGGGCTTTTGAAAAGCGGCGGCACGCTCGTCTATTCCACCTGCTCCCTCGAGCCCGAGGAAAACGAACACGTCGCCGACGAAGCCGCGCGCACCATCCCCGGCCTGCGCCTCCACACCACCCGCCACATCCGCCCCTGGGTGGACGCCGTGGACGGCGCCTTCTGCGCGAAGTTCATCGCGACGTGATATTGCGTCACAGCCTCCGCCGCCAGTAGCCCGGCTTCCGGCTCGTGTGGGCAAAGGCGAGAATCCAGATCGCATCGGGCAGTTCCGCGAAGTGGATGATGAAAGGGAACCGCTGCATGACCGGCCGACGCGCGCCTTTCCCGCCCGCGGGGAAACGTTGCGGATCGATCTGGATTTCCTGAACCGCCTCGCGCGCCTCGCGCTCAAACTCCAGTCCGATCCCCGCTTTTCTGCCCTCATAAAATTCCACTGATACCAACTCAGTTGAAACAGGACGTTTGCTTTTTGGAGGAAGCGTTTGTTTGAGAGTGGACGGCGTTGTCACCGATCAGGGAGTGGACGCGGGCCGGGGTGTTCCAGAGCGGGTGCATCTCCTGCTCGATGGCGGCCTCCATTTCCGGCAGCGTCTCAACCTAAATCCGACGATGGGATGTCGCGCAAAGGCGCAAAGAAGAAGCAGATGCAGACAAGCAGGCATTCACCCACCGGGGTGAGTGTGAAACAGTGCGCATCTCTTTGCGCCTCTGCGCGACATCCGCTCCTCCCATCGCGTGTCACTGTCACAGCTATTGTCAATATCAACGCAATGTCGGGCACACGGATTCAGGAGCGGGTCCAACCGCACAATTTTGCATCTTCAGCCGCTTCACCGTGACTGCCCTGAAGAACGGATTCGTGTCGGCAAGTAGCTGGGCTACGGGCCCGCAATCGAAAGCAGACATTTCGCACGACGCGCTCGGACTCACGCCTTTTCGAGCGGTAGTTTTTGTTCAACTTCAACAAACAAATCTCTGTAAAACTCCTCCGCTCGTTGTCCCCATCTGACCCACAAAAAACCTCCGTAAACAACAGTATCGCCGCCACGATACAGGTGCCTCAACTGTCTCATGCCTGACCACGCAATCCCCGAACAGCTCGTGACCCTGCTGCACAGCGTCTCCGAAGACAGGCGGCTGGCTGAATGGCTGCTCGGCCTTGAGCAGCATCCGCCCGCCGCGCGTCAGGCCGCGCTTCTGCGGATGGTCGCGGAGATACGCGCGGCGGGCGAGGATTCCGCGGTTGCGGATGCGATCGCAGCACTCGCGCAGCCGCACCTTTTCGACGCGGCCTGCAACACGCTCCGCGAACTCGGCGCGTGACGGACAGGTGAAATTCCGCAGTCCGCCCCGATGTTCCGGGCGGCTGAACGGAACGCGCGCCTTTTCTCCTTCCCGCAGGAACAAAGCGTGCTTTCCTCCGCGCCGTGCAAACCATCGTCATCGGCCACAGGAATCCCGACATGGATTCGATCTGCTCGGCCATCGGCTGCGCGGAACTCAAGCGCCTCACTGGCTGGCAGGATGTGATCCCTGCGCGCTGCGGGCCTACGAATCCGCGGATTGATTTTGCACTGCAACGTTTCGGCGTCGAGACACCCGCGCTGCTCACCGACCTGAGCCCGCGCGTGCAGGACGTGATGCAGCCAAATGTCGTGAGCGTGCATGTGAACACGCCGATCTACGAGGCCGTGCAGCTCATTGATCGACGCCGCCTGCGCGGCCTGCCCGTGGTGGACGACCGACTCCGCTGCACAGGCCTGCTGAATTCCTTCAAGATCATGCACCACCTCATCCCGCCGCACGAGGAAGCGGAATCCGGTGCCGCGCGCACCGTCACCGCGTCGCTCGCGGACATCGCGCGCACGGTGCACGGGCGGCCGATCTGCGGCGAGCTTTCGACGGCGGAGGAAGAGCTGTTCCTCCTCGTCGGCGCGATGCGGCAGGACAGCTTCGGCCCGCGGCTGAAGAGCTACCGCGACACAGGACGCAAGGTCGTCGTCTTTGTCGGCGACCGCCCGCACATCCAGCAGCTCGCGATCGAACTGCGCGCCCATGCGGTCGTCGTCACCGGCGGCCACGCGATCGAGCCCGAGGTGGAAATCGCAGCCCGCGCCGCGGGCGTGACGCTGATCACTTCGCCGAGTGACACCGCGACCACCGTGCTCATGAGCCGCGGCGCGGTGCGCGCCGGCCGCATGGTCGAGACGGATTTTCTTTCCTTCCGAAAGGACATGCGGCTCGCCGAGGCACGCCAGCGCGCGGCGGATACGAGCGCGTTCGTTTTTCCCGTCGTGGACGATCACGGGAAGCTCTGCGGCATCCTGTCGAAGTCGGACTTCATCAAGTCCATCCCGCGCCAGCTCATCCTCGTGGATCACAACGAGCTCGATCAGGCCGTGCGTGGCGCGGACCAGGTGCCGATCCTCGAAATATACGACCACCACCGGCTCGGCGGCTTCACGAGCGCGACGCCCGTGCTGTTCTGGAACAACCCCGTCGGCAGCACGAGCACGATCGTCGCGCTCTGCTTCGCGCATGCGGGCATCGCGGTGCCGCGGAAAATCGCGGGCGTCCTGCTCTCAGGGCTGATCAGCGACACGCTGAACCTCACTTCGCCGACGACGACGCCGACCGATCGCAAAATCCGCGACGAACTCGCGAACGCCGCCGAAGTGGATGCCGACGCGTATGCGCGCGAACTCTTCAGCGTCGGCAGCCCGCTGCTCACGCTCACCGCGGAGGAGGCGATCACCGCCGACTCGAAACCATACACGGAAAACGGATTCCGCTTCGTCGTCGCGCAGGTCGAGGAACTCACCTTCGCGCACTTCGCCGAAAAACGCGACGCGCTCCTCGCCGTGCTCGACGCTCGGCAACAACGCGAGGGCCTGCTCTTCGCCGCGCTGCTCGTGACGGACATCACCACGCAAAGCAGCCTGCTGCTAGTGCGCGGCGACGATCGTTTCCTGAGCACCATCGCCTCGCCCGTCGCACACGCCCCATCGGGCACGGCGCAATCCACGCCGATCTGGCAGCTCGACGGAGTCGTCTCGCGCAAGAAGCAACTGCTGCCCTACCTCATCGAGTGTCTCGGGCGGATGGTGCCGTGAGGGAAATTTCAGAGTTCGGATTTTAGACTAAAGATTTTGGGCGCTGCGACACAGGTTTTTCGCTCCCGCAGTCGGAGTGGCGCGTAGAAATTTGGATCAGCCGGAACGATTCACACTGGAATCGCACCGCAACTCGCAGATTCGTTTTCGGGCCTCGTCGGCCCCAAACCCCGGCGTCTGGGGAGCTTTCAGGGGGCGCTTGGGATTATGGGTGGATCGCCTCGGAGGTGATGGAATGGAAGTGTGGGTTTTGAGCATGCGGTGAAGAGCACGATGAGCTCTCGCATCGCTGCGGTCAGCGTCACCACGGGCATTTTTCCGGCGGCGTGCAGGCGCTGGTAAAACTCGCGCAGGATGCGGTCCTGCCCCTGGCGTCGTTGGGCAGCCGCACAGGCTGAACTGGAGTGTGTCCTTGGCAATGGCGACGCCAGCGTACAGAGTGGTGATATTGTTCACACTCACACTTGCAAATGCGAGCCGGGCGCGATGCATCCGCGCCCGCTCATTCAACGGTTCGAGTTTGGAGCAACGGATGTCGGAGCCTCATGATGGGCTGCGCATCACGTCCTTGCGGACGTGTGCAAGGGCAAGCCGTGGCCACCAACATCACTGCCGCGTGAGTTGCATCTCCCGCGGCGGCCCCGCTTTCCTGACAGCTTTCGCTCCCAGTTCCACAGGCCTTCGCGCACATACGAGCAAGGATTGGAACGCAGCGACTTCCGTGGGACACCGGCCCGCGAACGGCGCAACCCTGAATTCGCCCCTTCCGCCACAGTGCATGACACGGCCCATATCCACGCGATGATCGCCGACGCGCTTCGGTTCATCCGCTTTTCGCACACGATCTTCGCGCTGCCCTTCGCGCTCGGCTCGATGGCCGTCGCCGCTGGCGGATTCCCCGGATGGAAAATTTGCGCGCTCATCCTGCTCGCGATGGTCTTTGCGCGCACCGCGGCCATGGTCTTCAACCGGCTAGCGGATTGGGAACTCGATCAGCGCAATCCGCGCACCGCTGCACGGCACAAACTGCTGCCAAAGCCCGCGGCCATCGTGCTGCTCGCGTTCAGCGCCGCCGGATTTGTCATCACCACGCGGTTCATCAATCCGCTCTGCTTCTGGCTCTCGCCCCTCGCGATCGCGCTCGTGTTCCTCTACTCGCTCACGAAGCGCTTCACGCACTTCAGCCATTTCTTCCTCGGCCTTGCGCTCTCCGTCGCGCCCGTCGGCGCGTGGCTCGCGGTGCGCGGGCATTTCGATCTCGCGCCGCTCTCGCTCGCGCTCGCCGTGCTGCTGTGGGTCGCGGGCTTCGATATCATCTACGCCACGCAGGATCACGAATTCGATCGCGCCGAGGGATTGCATTCGCTCGTGGTAAAAATGGGCATCGCGCGCAGCCTCGCCGTCGCCGCCGCGCTGCACTGGCTCATGCTTGCAGCGCTCGTGGGATTCGGATGGCTGGCCGCGCTCGGTCGCGTGTACTTCGGCAGCCTCACGCTGGTCTCCGCCGCGCTCATCTTCGAGCAGCGCAGCGCCCGCTCACTCGATGTCCGCGGCATCAACCGCGCGTTCTTCCAGAGCAATGCATTCGTCAGCGTGGTCTTCGTCGCCGCCGTCTTCCTCGACATCGCACTACGCCCGCGCTGACCTCAGCCGCGCAGCGAAATCCACAGCGTCCTCGCGCCGTGGCCCGGTGGGAAATCCGGCGGCTGCGCCTCGCGATGCAGGTCGCCCGGACGCCGGTGGAACTTCAGCGCAAACCGCGCGATGCGCTCCAGATCCGCGAACTGGATCGTCGTGCAATTTGTGGACACGAGGATGCGCGAACGCGGCGCAGCGAGATCCATCGCCGCGATCACCAGCTCCTCCAAATCCTGCCCGACCTGCCAGCGGCGGCCCTTGTTGCCGCGGGAAAATGTCGGTGGGTCGAGCACGATGGCGTCAAACTTTTCCCCACGTCGCGCGAGCCGCGGCAGCACTTCGAGCACGTCATCGGCGATGAACTTGTGTCCCGCATTCGGATCGATCCCGTTCAGCGCGAAATTCGCACGCCCGCGGTCGAGCGATTTCTTCGAGAGGTCAATGCTCACCGTCTCCGCACCGGCCAGCGCCGCAACGACGCTGAACGAACATGTGTACGCGAATGTGTTCAACATCCGCTTCGGCGCGGCATTCCGGACGAACGCGCGGTTCATCCGCTGGTCGAGGAACAGCCCCGCCGAATATCCCGCTGCGAAATCCAAGCCGTAGCTCACGCCATTTTCGCACACCACGCCCGTCAGCGGCATCGCGGCATCGCCGCTCAGAAGCACCGGCGGATCGCGATCCTCATTCTGCTTCGGCAGCAGCTTTCCGAAAATGCGCCGCGGCTGCCAGCCGTTCGCCGCAGTCCATTCCGCCAGCCCTTCGCGCATCGCATCGAGCGCGGCGTCGGACTTGTGCGAGATGAGCACGTCCTCCGCGAGCCTCTCGATCCAGCCGTCGCCATCGGAAAGCATACGGTACGCATCCGTGCCCGCGGCACCGAATGCCGCAAACTGCGCGGGAGTGATCCAGCCCCGGTTCACGGCTGCGGTTTTGGCGGTGAGAAGAAAAACCGCGCGTAAGTGTACGCGATCGTCTCGTCCACCACGATGCGGAAGCCCTGGCTCGTCTTCCACCAGCGACCTGGATCGAAGGTGCGTTCCGCGATGTTGCTGATGCCCACGCGCACATCCGGGCCGAGCGCCTTTTCATAGATGAGCCGCGTGCGCCGCGAGTGTGCGCCGTTCCCCGCGATGTTGATTTTCACATTCGCGCCGCCGTGTTCGCGCAGCCACTCCCGGAGCGCGACCGCCGAGGCGTAGCTGCGATCCTTTTCCACCGAGGGCGCGGGCACTGCGTGCAGCACATCGGTGGGCACGCCAAGTTTCAGGCACATCGCCTTCCCATATTCAGCGAACGTCTTGTGCTCGCGCATCGGGTTGCCGAAATCTATCGGGCCTCCCGTGACGCAGATGCGCTTGTATTTCGAGCCTGTTGATTTCAGGAAATCCTCCACCGCACCCTCGATGACGTAATCCGACGACCAGCCTTCGATGACAAGGATGTCGCCCGGCAGCGGATCGTTCACCGCGAGAAAGCAGTAGATATTCCGGACGAAAAGCACGCCCGCGGTCCCGAGCGCGAGCAGCAGCAGCAGCCAGCCGCGCCACGTGGGCACGACGCACTGCCGGCGTTGCAGCAGGCCGAGAAATGGCTTCCGGGAATTCATCACGCGCGCACTTTCCGCAGGCGGTGCAAAACGATGCAAGGGCGAAAGAGCAATGCGGGACAGGCTTCCAGCCTGTCCCGCATTGCCCGCCGCCAGCGCTCACGCCGACGCCCCGCGTAATGCCGCGTCCATTCGGCTTTACGCACTTAAGAATGACATCCCTTCTTTGATCCATGGCCCTTGCAGCGCACTCCCATTGGACTCCGCACCCGCGGCATGTATAGTCCTGCCATGAGCACGCTGTCCCACCTGCAGAGGCTCGACGCAGAGCACCAGTTGCATCCGTTCACCAACCACGAAGAGTTGCACGCGGCAGGCACCCACATCATCGGCGAAGGGGAAGGTGTCTGGCTGACGGATCAAAACGGGCGCCGCCTGCTCGACGGGCTCGCCGGGCTTTGGTGCGTGAATGTTGGCTACGGTCGCCCCGAACTCATCCGCGCCGCGACGGAGCAGATGAAACGGCTCTGCTACTACCCGTCATTTTTCAACACCACGACGGAGCCCGCGATCGAACTCGCCGCGAAACTCTCCGCACTCACGCCTGCGCGGCTCAATCACGCGATGTTCAGCAACAGCGGCAGCGAGGCGAACGAGACTGCGCTGAAACTGATCCGCGGTTATTGGAAACTGAAGGGCCAGCCGCATCGCACGAAGATCATCACGCGCGAATTTGCCTACCACGGCGTGACGCTCGCCACCGCGAGCATGACCGGCCTGCCGAGCTGCCAGACGCCGTTCGATCTCCCGCTGCCGGGATTCCTGCACGCGCCCGCGCCGCACGAATACGCGGTGAACCGCGAAGGCGATCGCGACGCGCACGCCGACTGGTGCATCGCCGAGACCGCGCGCCTCATCGAACGCGAAGGGCCGGAAACCATCGGCGCGATTTTCGCCGAGCCGATCCAGGGTGCGGGCGGAGTGATCGTCCCGCCGCCGGGCTATCTCGCAAAGCTACGCGCGCTCGCACGGCAGCACGGCATCCTGTTCGTCGCCGACGAAGTCATCACCGCATTCGGCCGGCTCGGCGCGTGGTTTGCGAGCGACATCTGGAACCTCGATCCCGATCTGATGTGTCTCGCGAAAGGTCTCACCAGCGGCTACCTCCCGCTCGGCGCGACGATAGTCGCGGATGAAATCGCCGACGTGCTCATCCACGGCGGATACCTCGCGCACGGCTTCACCTACAGCGGGCATCCGGTGCCCTGCGCCGTCGCGCTCGCAAACATCGCGGTCATCGAAAACGAGCATCTCGTCGAACGTGTGAGCGACGATGTCGGGCCGTATTTTCAGCAGCAGCTCCAGTCGTTCGCAAAACATCCCGCCGTCGCGGAAATCCGCGGCTGCCAGCTCATCGGCGCGATGGAACTCGTGCCGCGCGGCGGCAAGTCCGCGCTCACGCCGACGTCGGCGCTCGGCATCCGCGGCTCGAAGCTCGTGCGCGAGGAAGGCGTGATCGTCCGCGGCATCCGCGACCTCATCGCCATCGCGCCGCCGCTCACGATCACCCGCGAGGAGATTGATGTCATCTTCGCCGCCGTCGCGCGCGCGCTCGACCGGCTCTGGGATCATTGAGGCTCGCGTGAGACCGCGGTGGAACGCGTCGCTCCGCGCGCGTTTCGGTGTGGAATGGAAGGTTTGCGTGCAACGCTGAGGAAGCGCGCGCGGAGCGACGCGCTCCGCCGGCGCTGATGCGCAGGGAGCCACGTTAGTCTTTTACGCGTGACTCGATCACTGCAAACGTGGCAGAGCATGGATCGCCCGCGCATCTACCAACTTCTCCCGCGCCTCTTCGGAAACACGAACGAGACCCGCAAGCGGAACGGCACTCTCGCAGAAAACGGCGTCGGGAAATTTACGGACATCAGCGACACCGCGCTGCGTGCGCTGCGCGACGAACTGCACATCACGCACGTCTGGCTCACCGGCGTCCACGCGCAGGCCACGGCGACGGACTGGTCATCCATCGGCGCGCCTGCGGATGATCCCGATCTGCTCAAGGGCCTCGCCGGATCGCCGTATGCAATCAAGGACTACGCGTTCGTCTGCCCCGACTATGCGACCGATCCGAAAATGCGCATGGATGAATTCCGCGCGCTGCTCGACCGCGCGCACGCGCTCGGCCTGCGCGTGATCATTGATTTCGTCGCAAACCACGTTGCGCGCAGTCACCGATCGAAGCTCGTGGATTTCGGCGCAGACGACGACCGGGGGAAATTTTTCTCACCGGAGAACAACTTCTTCTGGCTGCAACCGGGCTGGCACGCCGGTGGACCGCCGCTGCGCCTGCCGACGCTCGTGAACGGCGAGTGCATCAGCCCCACCTGCCGCGTGCTCGGAACGTGCGACGGATTTTTTTCCGGCGAAATGGAACACGCGCGCGCGACCGGCAACAACGCCGCAACGTGGACGCCATCGGCGAACGACTGGTACGAGACCGTGAAGCTCAACTACGGCTTCGAGTTCACGACCGGCCTACGCTGCTTTCCGTGCGCGGAAAATCCCGCCGCGCCCGTGCCCGACACCTGGCGGAAGATGGACGCCGTGCTCGCACGCTGGCAGGCGCTCGGCGTGGACGGCTTCCGCTGCGACATGGCGCACATGGTGCCCGCGGAATTCTGGGCATGGGCGATCACCCGTGCGCGCGTGCGCGACCCGAGCGCATTTTTCATCGCCGAGGCGTACGACAATGATCCGATGAAAGTGGAGCGCGGCAACGTGCTCACCGCACTGCTCCGCGCAGGCTTCGACGCCGTGTACGACGACCCGTCCTACAAGACGCTCAAGCGCATCTACGACGGCCCCTCGTGGGCGAACGACCTCGACGCCACGCTCGCCGCGCAACCCGCGGAATTTTTCTCCACCGCGCTGCGCTACGCGGAAAATCACGACGAGGTGCGGCTCGCCGCGCGCGGCGAATGGGGCGGCATCGGCATGGAGATCGGTCGCGCCGTGTGCGGCGTGCTCTTCGGGATTTCGCGAGGCCCTCTGCTGCTCTACCACGGACAGGAAGTCGGCGAGCCCGCGGAGGGCGTCGCGGGTTTCGGAGGCGGAAGCGGGCGCACGACGATCTTCGACTACTGGGCCATGCCCGAGCTGGCAAAGTGGGTGAACAGCCACCGCTACGATGGAGCGCGCCTCTCGCCGCTGCAACGGAGCCTGCGCGCATTCTACGGCAGGCTGTTCGCGGTCTGCGGCGAGCCCGCATTCCGCAACGGCGCATTCATCCCGCTGAACGGCGCAAACGTTCCAAATCCCACCTTCGGCCGCATCGAAGGCGAGCCCGCGAGCGGCCACTGGCTCTACGCATACCTGCGCGTGCCAGGCACGGACGCGCATCCGTTTCTTGTCATCGTGAACCTGCACGGCAGCACAACATTCCGCGACGTGCGCGTCCTCCTCAGCGACGAGGCGCGCACCGCGCTCGGCAAAATGTCCGGCCCACTGCTGCTCGAAGATCGCGTGAGCGGCCTAGCACCGCTGCGCGTCGCCGCAAGCGAGGTGCTCGTGGACGGATTCACGCTTCCCGAACTGCCACCGCTCAAGTCGGGCTATTTCGAGATTCGCGTCGGCTCCGAATAGCGCGGCAGTGGAAGACCAACCGGCTGCGGAATCAGTCAGGCGTTTCGTTCGATGCGGCGACTCCAATAGCCAGGCTCCCGGCTGCATTGCATGACTGCATAAATGGTGACGCGCTCATGCTGCGGCTCCCAACGGTAATAGATGACGAAGGGAAATCGGCTGAACACGTAGCGCCGAATCTCGGGATCCTCGACCAGGCGCCACCGGGCCGGGTCCGCAACCAAAGCCGCCACTGCGGACTCGACGCCTGCAACAAACCGCTCAGCCACCCGCACCGAGGCTTCGTGAAGATGGTAATTGGTGGCCTCCGCATACTCGAAATGCGCCTCGGGATGAGAGCCGTAGCTCGCGGTCATCAGTTCGCCGTGCGTGCGGAAGCCACGATGCGACGAACGTGCGCCAGAGCCTCATCGCCCGGAATGAGCGTGACCTCGCCGGACTCGACCTCTGCGATACGCCGCCGAACTTCGGCAGTCTGCGCTGCTGCGATGTCAGGGGGGAATGTCGTGGGCCAGACTCTCCAGAATACGGTCGGCGAGTTCCGCCCGCTCCGAAGCGGAAGCTGCTCTGCCTCTTCGAGAATGAGGGCGCACAGCGCGATGGTGCCGATGAGGGCAATTGCAGCCGCAAACTGCAACTCCCGACTTTACTTCGCCCCGCTCTCCATCTGAAGTCCACAGGATATGAAAAACATTTTCGACGAATTTAAGACGTTCATACTGCGCGGCAACGTAGTCCAGCTCGCCGTGGCGGTCGTCATCGGCGCTGCGTTTGGAAAAGTCACGTCCGCGGCAAACGATCACCTCATCCAGCCGATCCTCGGCATCTTCAGCGACAAGGGAATCCCTAGCCTCGCGTGGATGGATGCGAAGCACCTTCACATCGGCTCATTCCTTGATGTCTGCATCGGCTTTGTCATCACCGCCCTTGCCGTCTTCCTCATCATCGTCAAGCCGATGAACAAGCTGATGTCGCTGACCGAAAATCCGAAGGATCCGAACGCGCCCGTCCCGCCGCCGCCCGCCACGCTCGACGACGTGGTCGCCGCGCTGAAGGATCTCAAAAAGTAATCGGCTTCATTTTTCCAAGACGGGCGGCGTTCCACACGGTGCGCCGCCCGCTTTCTTTTCCGGGAATGCTTCGCGCTTGCCGCACCCGCGCTCCGACATTAACACCCTCGCCCGGCCTGTGTGCATCTGCACGCGACGCACATTTCTCCGAAACTCCAACTCTCAAACCCAACAAAAAATCATGAGCAGAAAAATCCGTTACGGAATGGTCGGCGGCGGACGCGGCGCATTCATCGGCGCAGTCCACCGCATCGCAGCAGCCATCGATCAGCAGGTCGAACTCGTCTGCGGCGCATTTTCATCCGACCCTGAGCGTTCGCGCGCGAGCGGCGGCGACTTCTTCCTCCCGCCCGACCGCTGCTACGGCACATTCGAGGAAATGATCGCAAAGGAAAAGGCGCTGCCCGCGGACAAGCGCATGGACTTCGTCGCCATCGTCACGCCGAACCACATGCACTTCCCGCCCGCGAAGGCCGCGCTCGAAGCTGGCTTCCACGTCCTGAGCGACAAGCCCGCGACGCTCAATCTCGCCGAAGCAAAAAAGCTCGCGGGCATCGTGAAAAAGACCGGCCAGCTTTACGGCCTCACGCACAACTACACCGGCTACCCCCTCGTGAAGCAGGCGCGCGAAATGGTCGCCGACGGCAAGCTCGGCAAGATCCGCAAGATCGTCGTCGAGTATCCGCAAGGCTGGCTCGCCACACGCCTCGAAGCGTCGGGACAAAAGCAGGCCGCATGGCGCACCGACCCCAAGCGCAGCGGTGCCGCCGGTTGCATCGGTGACATCGGCACGCACGCGGAGAACCTCGCGGAATACATCAGCGGTCTTCAGATCGAAGAACTCGCTGCCGACCTCACCTCCTTCGTCAAAGGCCGCGCGCTCGACGACGACGGCAACGTGCTGCTCCGTTTCAAAGGCGGCGCAAAAGGCGTGCTGCACGCATCGCAGATTTCCGTCGGCGAAGAGAACAACCTCAACATCCGCATCTACGGCGAAAAGGGCGGACTCGAATGGCACCAGAACGAACCGAACACGCTCCTCGTGAAATGGCTCGATGCACCCATGCAAGTCTATCGCACCGCCAACGGCTACCTCGGCAAAGCCGCGCTCGCCGCAGGCCGCACGCCGCCCGCGCATCCCGAGGGCTACCTCGAGGCCTTCGCAAACATCTACAAAAACTTCGCGAACCACATCCGCGCCCGCATCGAAGGCCGCAAGCTCGCAAAGGACGACCTCTGCCTCGACTACCCGAAGATCGAGGACGGCGTCCGCGGCATGGCCTTCATTGAAGCCGTCGTGAAATCCTCCAAGGCCAACGCCCGCTGGACGAAGCTCGCCGTCTGACAGTAGCCGCCGACGGCACAGACTGTGTGAAAAGTCGCCGAGGGCCGGAAGACAGGCGTCCTCGCCTATCATGGCAGACAGGCTTCCAGCCTGTCGCCACAGTGCACGGCAGGCCGGAGGCCCGCCTGCCATCACAGCCGGGACGGCTGTTTTCCGCCGCACGCGGACTTTTCACACAGTCTGGGCAGGACGCGGGCTGACTTTCCAATCCGCAAGCCGCACTCCAGCCGAACCGATTCGCTCTCACGCCACGGAGCGCCTTTACATCGGGGATGTTTTGCAGGCAAAAGTCTCGGCGATGGGTCTGCTCGCTCAACTTTTCCGGCACAAGAATTCGCCTCCGCGCGAAGATGCGACGGTGCCGGAACCGGACGCGGATGCACAGCGCGCCGAAGTGCGTGGAGTCGGTGCGGTCGCCGAGAAAATCCGCGCCGCCGACGCGATGACCGCTCCCGTGAAGACCGTTCACATTCCTGCCGCAGCAGTGCAGTCCATGCCCGCGACTACCGCGCCCGCGCCCGCGACGGCGGAGCGAATGACGGACGCCAACGATCTCCCGAACGATCGAGCAACGACGGAACTGCAAACGGCTCCTACTTTTGCGGAGTCTGCTCCGGCTGAAAAAATCACGGAGACACCCGCACCGCGAGAGCCCGCTCCTGCCACGCTGACAACTTCCGCGCAGACGCCTTCTGCGCCGATCGCTGAGCCTCTGGCCGCCGCGCCGATCCCCGTGCCCGCATTGGAAAGCTTCCCGCCAGAAATTCCCTTGCAGGAGATTCCTTCGCCAGCGGTGATACTGCCGCCACCCGCGCAGCACGAGACGCCGCCGCCGATTACCGTTGCCGCGACGGAGCAGCGGGAGGTGCAGCGGGAGCTGCGTCCGGACAAAGCGGTCGCGATTTCCACCACGCTGCGCGCCGTGGTGCTCGGCGGAGTTGCACCATCGGGATCGTCGGATGCGCCGAATTCCGCAGGGCAGATTCTCGCGCCGTGCGTCACGGTGAAGGCGACCGCCACGCCGGTGCCGCTGGTTCTCGGGCCGTCCGTGATTCCCTCTGCAAATGCCGGCGGCATCCTGCTCGCGCCGAGGACAACGCCGGATTTTGCAGCGCTGCAAAAACTTTTCATGACGGATGCCGCGCTCGATCTCGCAGGAGTCGCATCGCTCGCAGCAACGCTGCCGGGTGTCCGTGCATGTGTGATCTCAGGCACCGCAGGCGATGCCATGGTCGGCGATTTTTCGCACGGCGTGAGCGCCGAGGAAATTCGCCTGGCGGCGGCAAATCTCGTCCAGCGTGCCGGGCCCTCGATGGAGACGCTGAACCGCACCGGATCGGATGTCGCGATTTTCCTGCACGGCGAAACCTGTGTCGCAGTAATCCTCACGGCGGGAGACTTCGTCCCCGGAGTGCGCGAACGCCTCGCGCGAACCGCCGAGCTGCTCGCAGGCGCGCAACCCGCGCCAGGGCGATAGCCGCACACTTCTCCCATGCCGACGATTGACTACAACGCAAAGGAAGTCCTGCTCCGCTTCGGCGTCGCGGGCGCGCCCGGCGCGGGAAAGACGCAGGCGCTCTGGCGTCTGCACGCAGGCCTGCCGCCGGAGATGCGCGCGGAACTCGTCATGCGCGCCGTCGGCGAGGATCAGATCGTGAGCTTCGATTTTACGCCACCCGATCTCGTGCCGATCTCCGACTACCGCGCGCGATGCAGGGCGGTCACCATCGCTGGAAAAATCGCGGACCCCGCGGTCATCTTACGCGTGATGAGCGAACTCGACGGCGTGTTCTTCGTGGCCGATTCGCAAGGCGAACGGATGCAGGAAAACATCACTGCATTCCGCCAACTCGCCGCCGTGCCGGGCATTTCCGAAGTGCCGCTCGTATTCCTCTACAACAAGCGCGACCTCCCGAATGCCGCGCCGCTCGAACACCTCGACGAAGTGCTGAACCGCGCCGACGCACCGCGCTTCGCGACCGTGGCGACGACAGGCGAGGGACTCGCGGAGGCGCTCTCGGAACTCTCGCGGATCGTGGTGCGGTAGCGGGACAAAAGTGGTTTGAGCTTTAGCTCGAAACCTCAGGCTAAAGCCCAAGCCACATTCAGCCGCGCAGACGTGCGATGATCTTCTCCGTGTCATACACGCACCCGGCCCATGCGCCGCCGCTGAGCGACTGAAGCTCGGCCCACAGGCGCGTGTCGTCGGGCAGCGCGGCGTGCGGCGCGAGGTCGTCGCGCATCGCGCGCGCGGCGAGGATGCGCGCGCCTTCCTCGGATGAAAACGTGCGATCATTTTCGCCTGTGAAATCCACGCTGCCGGTCATCGCGCTGCGATCGATCACGATACCGATGCGGTCGCCGTCGCGTAGCTTTCCGAGCGGGCCTCCCGCGAGCGCCTCGGGCCCGATGTGCCCGATGCACGCGCCGGTGCTCACGCCGCTGAACCGCGCATCCGTGAGCAGCGCGACATCTTTTCCGAACGGCAAATGTTTGAGCGCGCTCGTGACCTGATACGTCTCCTCCATGCCCGTGCCCATCGGCCCGATGCCCGCGATCACGAGCACGTCGCCGCTCTGGATTTTCCCTCCGCGGATCGCCGCAATCGCCGCGGCCTCGCTCGCGAAAACGCGCGCACCGCCCTCGTGACGGTACACGCCATCCGCGCCGACGACGCTCGAATCGATCGAGGTCGCCTTCACCACGCTGCCCTCGGGCGCGAGGTTGCCGACGGGGAAAATCATCGTGCCGGTGAGTCCGCGCTCCTTCGCACGCGCGGGCGGCAAAATCACATCGTCGGGATCCACACCGTCGAGTTCGCGGAGCAGCGCGCGGAATTTCGCGCGGCGTTCGCTCGCGTGCCATGCGTCGAGATTTTCGCCAAGCGTGCGGCCCGTCGCGGTGAGCACGCTGCAATCGAGCAGGCCGAGCGCGCGGAGGTGGAGCATCACCTCGGGCGTGCCGCCGGCGAGGAAGACGCGCACGGTCGGATGGCCGACGGGGCCATTCGGCAGCGCGTCCACGAGACGCGGCGTGGCGCGGTTCGCCGCGATCCAGTCGTCCACTTTTGGAATCGTTAGGCCCGCGGCGTGTGCGATGGCGGGGATGTGGAGCAGCAGATTCGTCGAGCCGCCGATGGCCGCGTGGACGACGAGCGCGTTGCGGATGGATCCGTCGGTGAGGATGTCGCGACCGCGGAGTCCGCGTGCATCGAGATCCACGACGGCCTGCGCGGAACGCACCGCGATGTCGAGCCACACGGCCTGTCCGCTCGGCGCGAGCGCGGAGTGCGGCAGCGCGAGGCCGAGCGCCTCGGCGATGACCTGCGACGTGGCCGCAGTGCCGAGGAATTGGCATCCGCCGCCGGGCGAGGCGCACGCACGGCAGCCGAGTTCGGCGGCTTCCCGCAGCGACAACATGCCGTGTGAAAAGCGCGCGCCGATGGTCTGGATTTTTCCCGCATCCTCGCCACGCGTCGGCGGGAGCGTGACTCCGCCGGGCACGATCACACCGGGCAGATCGCGCATTCCCGCAAGCGCCATCATCATCGCGGGAAGTCCCTTGTCGCACGTCGCCACGCCGATCACGCCGCGGCGCAGCGGCAGCGAGCGGATGAGGCGGCGCATGACGATGGCGGCGTCGTTGCGATACGGCAGCGAGTCGAACATGCCGTGAGTGCCCTGCGTACGCCCGTCGCAAGGATCGCTCACCGCGCCCGCAAATGGCACGCATCCGATCCGCCGCAGTTCTCGTGCAGCAGCCTCGACTTGCATCCCGATTTCAAAATGCCCCGTGTGATACCCGAGCGCGATCGGCTTTCCATCCGGCGAGCGCAGCCCGCCCTGTGTGCTGAGCACGAGAAATTGCGGCCCGTTCGCAAGCGCGGCGTCCCATCCCATGCCGACATTTTGCGTGAGCCCAAAAAGATCGCCGCTCGGTGCACCGCCGAGCATTTCTGCGGTGAGCGGCAGCGCGCCTTCCGGGCCGGCGGCGTGCGTGCGGATTTGGAAAATGTCGGGGTTGTCAGCGGTGGAATTAGTGGCCATGCGGGTGTCGGATGTTTGGGAAATGCAGCGGACGATTCATTCGGACGCGGAGGCGGAGAGGTTGGCGGATAGCGCCCCGGAGGAAAACAGGATATTCTCATTCTTCGTCCGCGCCTGCACTTCCCCCTGTGCAAGTGCGTGTTCGGGATTTCGCACATGAGCTTTGCGCAACGATCTTGATTGTCAGTTTGAATAGAAAGGCCCAATCTTCGCTTCAAGGTGATCCCCCACCCTTTCCCCATGATGAATACTGTACCCAAGCCCATCACCATTCTCATGGCCGACGATGCTCCCGGCGATCGTCTGCTCACCGCCGAGGCGCTGAAGGACGCGCGGCTGATCAATGAACTCCTTTTTGTGGAAAATGGCGAGGAGCTCATGGACTACCTCAACGCGAACGGAAAGTTTGCGCCGCCCGCCCGCGCACCGCGTCCGGGTCTCATCCTGCTCGACTTGAACATGCCGAAAAAGGACGGGCGCACGGTGCTGAAGGAAATCAAAAACACGCCGTCGCTCTGTGACATCCCGATCGCCGTGCTCACGGCCTCGAAGGATGACGCGGATGTGTACCGCAGCTACGACCTCGGCGTGAACAGCTACATCGTGAAGCCGGTGACGTTCGAAGCAATCGTGGACACGCTGCAGACGCTGGAGAAGCACTGGTTCCAGATTGTGGAACTGCCGTCGGAAGACGCGTAGCATGAAGAGCAGACACGGGCGGATCGCAGCCCCAATCGGGACTTTGTGAAAAATTTCACAAAGTTCTTGCGTGATGACGGGGCGTGGCCTTTTCTGTGCGCCCATTTTCGCCCTGTGAGCGGCCTGGCACCGCGCGCTTTTTGCGTTTCCCCGATTTCGCAAAATGTACCGCACGTGTCTTCCGATCGTCCACGGGTGAAGCGCACGCAATGAAACTAACCTCTTTCAGCACACTCGGAAAAACCCACGGCTCCTTCGCGGCGTTGCTCGCTGTGCTGCTTTTCCTGGTCTTGGCATTCGCGGGCTCGGACGCTTTTGCAAACGCGCCCGCCGCGAATCACGCTGCGCCTGCGGCCGCACACGCCGAGGAGCACGGCCTGCCGACTGCGGCTCCGAAAATCTGGGGCGGCTTCATCAACAGCTCGATGATCGTCACGTGGGTCGTCGCGGTCCTCATCATCTGGGGCGCGCGCCGCGCTATGCGCCATGCGAAGGATGTGCCGTCCGGCGGACAGAATTTCTGGGAATTTATCGTCGAGGGACTGGAAAATTTCCTCGGCGGCATCCTCGGGCCGAAGCTCGTGAAGCACATGTTCTGGTTCTTCGCGACCATCTTCATTTTCATCGTGGCGACGAATTGGTTCAGCCTGCTGCCCGGCGTGGGCACCATCGGCTGGAGTTCGCACTACGACCCGTTGGCACCGCACGCATTCGCGCATGTCGAGCGACCGCTGCTGCGCGGCGGCAATGCCGACCTGAACATGACCTCGGCGATGGCGCTGACGTTCTTTGTGTGGTGGATCATCTGGGCGCTGAAGGAGAGCGGCCCGGTGGGTCTGCTGAAGCACATTTTCGCGCCGAAGGGCGAATCGAAGGGCTTCATGAAATTGTTCATGATCGTGATTTTCTTCATGGTCGGCATTCTGGAGTTGATTTCGATCGCGTTCCGCCCGGTGTCGCTGAGCTTCCGTCTTTTCGGCAATATCTTCGCCGGTGAGACAACGCTGGAATCCATGCAGCAGCTCGTCCCGTCGCTCGGCTGGCTGATTCCCGTGCCGTTCTACTTTCTCGAACTCCTCGTCGGCCTCGTTCAGGCGCTCGTGTTCATGCTGCTGACTTCCGTTTTCACCCTCCTCATCTGCGAGCACGAGGAGCATCCCCACAAAGAAGAGGGCCACGCCCACTGACCACCAATTTCGCCGGCGGGACCGTCCATAGTGAGCGGGCGCCGGCGGGAAAACCAAAACAACAAAAGACATGAACATCCTAGCTGAACTCACTGGTAATCTCCACATCGGTCTCGCCGCACTCGGCGCAGCCATCGGCGTGGGTCTTATCGGCTTCAAGGCCGCTGAAGCCACGGGCCGCAATCCCGGTGCCGCAGGCGACATCCGCAACATCGCGATCATCCTCGCGGCGCTCGCGGAAGGCATCGTGTTCTTCGCGATCTACCTCGCCAAGTAACCCTATTCCGGCGCGGGGCTCCGGCTCCGCGCCGAAAGATTTCTGATTCCCAAAAAATGAACCTCTATCTTCTGCTCGCCAATGCAGCGCCTGCCGCTGCGGAGAAAGGTGGCGTCAAGGAAACGCTCGAACAGTTCGGCTGGAACCCGTGGGCATTTCTCTGCCAGGTCATCAGCTTCTCGATCGTCGCGTTTCTCCTGAACCGCTTCGCCTACAAGCCGGTGCTCGCCATGCTCGAAGAGCGCCGCACGCGCATCGCCGAAGGGCTCGCAAATGCGGACAAGATCAAGAGCCAGCTCGCCGACGCGCAAAAGAGCGCCGAGACGATCCTCGCCAAGGCCAACGCCGACGCGACGAAGATGGTCGAGGAGACGCGCGCCGCGGCAAAGCAGATTTCCGAAAAGGAAAACCAGCGCGCCGTGCAGCAGGCCACCGAGATCATCGCCAAGGCCCGCGAAGCCGGTGAAGCCGAGCAGAAGCGCCTCATGGCCGAGCTGAGGAAGGAACTTTCCCGCCTCGTCGTGGACACCACGGCAAAGGTCACGGGCAAGGTTCTTACTTCAGCCGACCAGCAGAAGATCACCTCCGAGGCGAACAAGGAACTCGCAGCTTAATTTTTCCATCCGTCCGCGATGAAACTGAACAAAGAGGCCCGCAAACTTTCCAAGCAGCTATTCCGTGAGAGCTTCACGAATGGCGCGCTGGACGCTGCGAAGGTGGGCACTGTCACGGACACCGTCATCCGCGCGAAGCCCCGCCAATACATCGGCGTGCTGAAGGAATTTGCCCGCCTCATCCGTCTCGAAACGGCGCGCCGCCATGCGATCATCGAGAGCGCTTCGGAACTCGAAGCCGCGGAGAAGACGGCGACGACCAACACGATCCGCGCGAAATACGGCGCGGATGTGACGACTGAATTCAAGACGAACCCCGCGCTCATCGGCGGGCTTCGCATCCAGGTCGGCAGCGATGTTGTGGACGCCAGCGTCCGCAGCCGCCTCGACCGCCTCGCGAATGACCTCGCGGCGTAATTTTTCACCCCAACCTTTTCCAAATCTACCAAAGCCATGAGCAGCATCCTGCAAGACCTCGAATCCAAAATCGCCGGCCTCAAAACCAGCACCGCCAAGTCCAACGTCGGCATCGTCCGTGAAGTCGGCGACGGCGTCGCGAAAATCGAAGGACTGAGCGACGTCATGCTCAACGAAATGCTGGAATTCCCCGGCGGCGTTTACGGCCTCGCGCTGAACCTCGAAGAGAACGAAGTCGGCGCGGTTCTCCTCGGCGACGACAAGCTCGTGACCGAAGGCTCCGAGGTGAAGACCACGGGCAAGCTGCTCTCCGTGCCGGTCGGCAAAGGCCTGCTCGGGCGCGTGGTGAATACGCTCGGCCAGCCCGTTGACGGCAAGGGCCCAATCACTGCCGACGCGCAGTATCCAGTGGAAAAAATCGCGCCTGGCATTATCAAGCGTAAGTCGGTGAGCCAGCCCGTGCAGACGGGCATCATGGCCATCGACGCGATGATCCCAATCGGCCGCGGCCAGCGCGAACTAATCATCGGCGACCGCGCGACGGGCAAGACGACCATCGCGATTGACGCCATCATCAACCAAGGCCGCATCAACAAGGCCAACGAAGGCAAGGCGGGCTTCCGTCCTCTTTATTCCATCTACGTCGCCATCGGCCAGAAGCAGTCGAACGTCGCGCGCAACATCGCGGTGCTCGAAGAGACCGGCGCGATGCAATACACCATCGTCGTCGTCGCGACGGCGTCCGACACCGCATCCATGCAGTATCTCGCGCCGTTCGCGGGAGCCTCGATGGGCGAATGGTTCATGGATAACGGCATGGACGCGCTGATCGTGTTCGACGATCTCTCGAAGCAAGCCGTCGCCTACCGCCAGGTCTCGCTGCTCCTCAAGCGCCCCTCGGGCCGTGAGGCATATCCCGGCGACGTTTTCTATCTCCACAGCCGCCTGCTCGAACGCAGCGCGCGTGTGAACGAAGCGAGCGGCAATGGTTCGCTCACCGCACTGCCGATCATCGAGACGCAGGCCGGCGACGTTTCGGCCTACATTCCGACCAATGTGATTTCGATCACCGACGGCCAGATTTACCTCGAAACCGACCTCTTCTACCAAGGCATCCGCCCGGCAGTGTCCGTCGGTCTCTCCGTGAGCCGCGTCGGTTCCGCCGCGCAGATCAAAGCGATGAAGCAGGTCGCCGGAAAAATCAAAGGCATGCTCGCCCAGTATCGTGAACTCGCGGCATTCGCGCAGTTCGGCAGCGACCTCGATGCAGCGACGAAGGCGCTCCTCGACCGCGGCCAGCGCATCGTGGAAATCTTCAAGCAGCAGCAATACAACCCGCTCTCCGTCGAGCTGCAGGTCGCCACGCTGTGGGCAGTGATGAACAACCACTTCGACGACGTGCCCGTGGATCGCGTGAAGGAATTCCAGATGAAGTTTCAGGACTACCTCGGCACGCGCAAGGAAGCCGTGCTCGCAGGCCTGCGCGACAAGCCGGAAATCAACGACGCGAACGCGGCGGCGCTCAAGGAAGCGATCGCGGAATTCAAGCAGGGCTGGCGCTAACCGAAACCGACCATGGCCGCGAACACCCGCGACATCCGCCGACGCATCAAGTCGGTAAAGAACACATCGCAAATCACGAAGGCGATGCAGATGGTCGCTGCCTCGAAGATGCGCAAGGCGCAGATGCGCGCGCTCAGTGGCCGTCCGTATGCCGAAGAGTTGGCGAAGATTTTGGCAGCGCTCGGAAAAGCCGGCGGCAGCGACGAACTGCACCCGCTTTTGGAGGAGCGCAAAGAAGTGAAACGCGAACTCGTCATCGTCATCAGCACGGACAAGGGCCTTTGCGGCGCGCTGAACACCAACCTGCTCCGCGAGCTGAACCGCTTTGACGCCGCGAAGACAACATTCGTCGCCGTCGGACGCAAGGGCGCGCAATATCTCGGCCGCCTCAAGCGCGACCTCGCCGCTGAGTTTGAGTTGAAGGAGGCATTCACCTTCCTCGAGTGCAAGCAGGCGTCCAAGTTCGCCATCGACAAATTCCTCTCGGGCGAAGTGGACAAGGTCACCGTGGCCTATACCGATTTCAAATCCACGCTACGCCAGGAGCCGACGCTGAAGGTGATTTTGCCCGTGCAGAACTTCGACCTCGACGACCTGCACGGCCAGAAGACCGAAGTCGCCGCCAGCTCGACTGAGTATCTTTTTGAACCGAGCGCAGGCGGCGTGCTGGAGCACCTCGTGCCGCACTACGTCCACTTTGCCGTCTATCAGATGGTCCTCGAAAGCCGCGCCTCCGAGCACAGCGCGCGCATGGTCGCGATGAAGAACGCGACCGACAACGCGAAGCAGCTCATCAAGGACCTCACGCTCGAATACAACAAGATCCGCCAGGCGGGCATCACCACCGAACTTCTCGAAATCACTACGGCGCAAATGGCGCTCGGCTAATTCTCCCAACTCTCAACCACCGACTCTCAACACATGAGCAACCAAGGCAACATCGTCCAAATCATCGGTCCCGTCGTGGACGTGGATTTCTCCGCGAGCGGCATCCTCCCGAAAATCTACGAGGCGCTCGAAATCACCTTCAACGCCAACGGCGTGGACACCAAGCTCGTGCTCGAAGTGCAGCAGCACCTCGGTGACAGTTGGGTGCGTTCGGTCGCCATGAGCAGCACCGAAGGCCTCAAGCGCGGACAGAAAGTCAACGCCACCGGCAATTCGATCACCGTGCCCGTCGGCGAAGCAACGCTCGGCCGCATTTTCAACGTCACCGGCGACCCCGTGGACGAGCGCGGCCCCGTGAACGCCGAGAAGCGCTACCCGATTCATCGCCCCGCGCCGAAGCTCACCGATCAGGACACCAAGGCGACCATCCTCGAAACCGGCATCAAGGTCATCGACCTCATCTGCCCGTTCACGAAGGGCGGCAAAGCAGGCGCATTCGGTGGCGCAGGCGTCGGCAAGACGGTCGTCATTCTCGAACTCATCAACAACATCGCGAAGAACCACGGTGGTTTCTCAGTGTTCGCCGGCGTCGGTGAGCGCTCGCGCGAAGGCAACGACCTTTACCACGAAATGAGCGACGCAGGCGTCATCAACCAGAAGGACCTCAGCAAGTCCAAGGTGGCACTCGTGTATGGCCAGATGAACGAGCCTCCAGGCGCCCGTCTCCGCGTCGCGCTCTCCGCCCTCTCGATGGCAGAGTATTTCCGCGATGAGAAAAATCAGGACGTGCTCCTCTTCGTGGATAACGTGTTCCGCTTCTCGCAGGCCGGCTCCGAAGTGTCCGCGCTCCTCGGCCGCACTCCGTCGGCGGTCGGTTACCAGCCTACGCTCGCCGCAGAAATGGGCCAGCTCCAGGAACGCATCACGACCACCAAGTCCGGCTCCGTGACTTCCGTGCAGGCCGTGTACGTGCCCGCAGACGATCTCACCGACCCCGCACCTGCAAACACTTTCGCGCACTTGGACTCGACCATGGTTCTCGAGCGCAGCATCGCCGAGCTGGGCATCTACCCCGCCGTCGATCCGCTCGCCTCGACCTCGAAGGCGCTCGCACCCGACGTCGTCGGCGAGGAGCACTACGCAGTCGCCCGCGGCGTGCAGAAAGTGCTCCAGCGCTACAAGGATCTGCAGGACATCATCGCGATTCTCGGCATGGACGAACTCTCGCCCGAAGACAAGCTCCTCGTCTTCCGCGCCCGCAAAATCCAGCGCTTCCTCTCGCAGCCCTTCTCCGTCGCCGAAGTCTTCACCGGCACGCCCGGCCAGTACGTCCCGATCAAGGAAACCGTCCGCGGCTTCAAAGAAATCCTGGAAGGCAAACACGACAGCGTCGCCGAAGGAAACTTCTACATGAAGGGCGGCATCGACATGGTCACTGCCTGATCCATTTCAGAATTCGGATTTCAGATTTCAGATTTCTCGTTCACCCAGCGACGGAAAATCCGAAAAGCCGAAAGCCCCAAATCTGAAATCCTAAATCCAAAATCTTAAATTCATGGCCTCCACTCTCCGCCTCGAAATCGTCACTCCCGAATCGCGCGCCTACAGCGACGATGTCGAGATGGTCGTGCTTCCTGCCATCGAGGGCGAGATGGGCGTCTATCCGCAGCACGTCCCGCTCATCACCGCGATCAAGCCGGGCGAACTCGTCGTCACCAAAGGCGGCAAACAGACGCACCTCGCCGTCGGCGAAGGGTTCGTCGAAATCACCGGTGACAAAGTAAGCGTCCTCGTGGACATGGCGCTCACCGAGGAAGCCATTGACGAAAAAGCCGCTGAGGAAGCCGTGAAGCGTGCCGAAGCCCGCCTCAAAGAGGAGCACATCGGCGACGAGGAATCTGCACTCGTGCAGGCTGCAATCGCGAAATCGCTCGCGCAGCTCCACGTCAAGCGCCGCAGGCGCTCGGTGTAGCGACGTCTCCGCGCTTTCTGCCGCGCAGATCACCCGGACTACGCTGCGCGGATTGTCACCGCGCAATACTTGTAGCTCGGCTGCCGCGAGTGTGGATCGAACGCGGAGTGAGTCAGACGATTCACTGCTCGGTAGTGCATCGGGACAAATAGGTGCCCTGCTCGCACGGTGCTAGTGACGAATGCAGCCGCCGTGATGCTCGCGCGACGCGAACTGATGCTCACTTCATCGCCCGGCCCGATACCCATGCGCGTCGCATCGGCAGGATTGATTTCGACGTAGCAATTTGCCGGCGCAAGTTTCCGCAGTACATCACTTTTGTCTGTACGCGACCCCGTGTGCCACTGCGCCGAAGATCCGCGTCCCGTGAGCAGAATGAATGGGAACTCCGCATCCGTCGGCTCGGCCACCTGCCGCGGCATGTCGAAAAGCATCTTCGCCTTTCCATCCGCCGTGAAAAACCTCCCATCCACAAAAAGCCGTCGCTGCTGAGGCGGCAACGCAGCGTCATCATTCTCTCCGCCCGCCATTCTCCGCCCGTCATTCATCGCACTGCTCCACGGCCACTGAATCCCGCCCGCGGCATCAATGTGCGCGTAGTCCTTGATCCCAGTGATGTCGCACGGCCGCCCGCGCGAGAGTTCCTTCATAAGCTGGAACGCGGCCTCCGGTGACGACCAGCGAGTGAACATCGTGCCGCAACCCCAATAGTGCGCGATGAGCTGGAAGATGTGGAAATCCGCGAGCGCCTGCCCCGGCGCACGGCTGACCTTTTTCACAAGCCCGATGCGACGCTCCGAGTTGATGAGCGTGCCCTCTTTCTCACCCCACCCGGCAGCGGGCAGCACGAGGTCCGCGCGCTGCGCGGTTTCGGTGCTCGTGTACATTTCCTGGACGACGAGGAAATCGAGCTTCTTCAGCAATTCATTGAATCGGTCCTGGTGGATCCACGAGTGCGAACTGTTTGTCGCGATTACCCACAGGCCCTTGATCTTCCCGTCCTCGATGCCCTGCACGATTTGATCGTAGGCAAGACTCGGCTGCGAAGGGATGCGTTCATCCGGAATCCCGAGGACTTGCGCGACCTTCGCGCGATGCTCCGCATTTTGAAAATCGTGCCCTCCGATGAGGCTCGTGACGTTTGCATAAAGCCGCGAGCCCATCGCATTGCACTGTCCGGTGATGCTGTTCGCCCCGGTGCCGGGCCGACCGATGTTGCCGGTGATGAGCGCGAGATTGATGATCGCCTGCGCGGTGCGCGTCGCCTCGTGGCTCTGGTTCACACCCATCGTCCACCAAAAGGAAATGCGCTTCCCGTCCGCGATGGTCTGGGCCAGCCTCCAGAGTTCCTCGATCGCAATCCCAGTCTCCGTCGCAACATGATCGGGCGTGAAACGGGCGACGAAATCCGCGAACTCCGCAAAATCGTTCGTATGCGCGGCGATAAAGTCGCGATCGATCCAGCCGCTCGCGATGAGGATGTTTGCGACGCCGTAAAGCAACGTGAGATCGCTCTTCGGCGTGAGTGCGTAGTGCTGCGTGGCCGCCATCGCGGTCTCGGTCTTGCGCGGATCCACGACGATGATTTCCGGCCGGTGCGGATTGCGCATCACGCGCTGCCACATGATCGGATGCGCGATACACGGATTCGCGCCCACGAAAACGAGCACGTCACTTTCCTCAAAATCCGCATACGTAAACGGCGGCGCATCGAAGCCGAACGACTGCTTGTACGCGACGTGCGACGTGGCCATGCACTGCCGCGTATTCGAGTCGCAGTGAATGAAGCCCATGCCGAATTTGAACAGCGCTCCGAGGAAGGCGAGTTCCTCGGTGACGATCTGTCCCGTGGAAAGAAACGCGACGGACTCCGCGCCGTGCTTTGCCTTGATCTCCTTGAACCGCTCGCAGAACAGCACCATCGCGCGCTCCCAATCCACCGGTTCGAGTTCCCCGGTCTTTTCGTTGCGAACAAGCGGCGTCGTCGCGCGGTCTGGCGCGCGCAAAGGCGTAAGCGCCTCCCAGCCTTTAGGGCATGCCATGCCGAGATTCACGGGGTAGTCCGTCTCCGCGCTGAGATTCACCGCCTGTCCGTCCTTGAGATGGATTTTGAGCCCGCAGCCGGTGGAGCAAAAGCCGCACACCATCGTGGTGGTCGCATCTGGCGCGACTTTGCTCGGCACCTGACCGAGTCCGAATTTTCCCGGCTCATGGACGAGTTCGCGAGTGAGCGGGCCGTCGAAATTGCGGAGATTGAATGGCAGTTTCATCGAGCAGTTCCTCCGGGCATCCGCGGCGCGCACGCGCCGGCAAAAAAGGCATAGCGCTCTGCAATGGCCGCAATCGCTGCGAATCCGAACGCAACCGCCGCAGGCCAGCGCGAAGGCGTAATGAACGCACACGCAGCGCACACGGCACCGAGCAGCATTGCGACCGTGCGCACATCTCCGAAAGTACCAAGCAGACGCTTCGTGATGAGCGCGGAGCGATGCGCGGGATCCTCATCATCCTCGAGGGCGAGCAGATGGTATCGCGTCTCGATACCGGCAAACATCCATTGCGCAGCAACAGCGACGGCGAGCCACTGCGGAATCGCTGCAAACAATGCGAAGGCGTGCAGACCGAACACAATCGCGGTGCCGAAAAATTTCGTGAACGTCCGCCGCCCGCTCCACGCCGGACGACGCGTATCCACGTAAATCATCGCAGAGCAAGCGACACCGACCACCGCCAGCACGAGGGTCCCGATGGCCAGCGGGCGTTCCATTTTCCAGCCCAGCCACACCACTACCGCAAACGCGGTGCCGCTCCCGGCGAACATTCCAAATGCGAGAATCTCGCGACTCATCCACGACTTCCGAAGACCGAGAAAAAAGCGCCACGCGCCAAGCGGACGTCCAAGGTGCAGCACGCTCACCGCAAGCCCCGCGTGCAGCAGTGCGGTCGCAAAAACCACCGGCACGATACCGCCGATTACAGACGCTGCGCCATACGCACCGGCCGCAGCCTGAGTGAGCACGAGCATGAGAATCAGCGGCCAATGGGCGTGCTCAAGGCGGAGTTTTTCCGCGCCATCACGCACGGTGGCAGGCATGTCGCGCGATGTGCGGTAGGTCGTCGTGGGCCGCGTGTAGCTACTCTCGAATACGCCCGGCAGCATCCGCCCTTCGCTCGCGATGGCCTCCGTTTTCACCACCTCAATGCGGATAGCCTCGTTCGGGCATGCCTGCACGCACGCGGGCGCCTCTCCGGCAGCGAGACGGCTGTGGCACATGTCGCACTTCCGCACGATGCCCAGCTTTTCGGAATACTTCGGCACGTCGTAGGGGCACTTCAGTACGCAATACTGGCAGCCGATGCATTGGTCATCGAGATGCCGCACGATGCCCGTCGCAGCGTCCTTTTCATAGGCGAGCACCGGGCAGCCGTTTGCGCATGCGGGGTCCGCGCAGTGATGGCACGCAGTGGTGATCGTCTGTTGGAATGGCGCGCGTGCCGTGCCGCCGTGGAGCAGTCCCACGTCGCGCCAAAGCTCGCCATCCTCAAGGCCATTCAGCGAATGGCACGCGCTCACACACGCCTTGCAGCCGGTGCAGGTGTCGAGGTTCACCGCAAAGGCATACTGCTCACCAAGGTGCGGTGCATTCAGCGGGATCAGGTCGCGGTAGTGCTTCTGCTGCGCGGGAAATTCATGCCGTTCGTGTGCGCGTGCGAAACGCTCGACCGCGGTGAGAGTGCGCTGCTCGGCGAGCAGATCATCAATCAGCGTGCGCGGCTCCGTGTCGCTCATCGCGCCTCATTCCTCATTGGAAAAAATCGCCTGCAGCGTGTTGAGGTCGTGACGTGCGGTGAACGCCTGGAAGGTTTCCCCTTCGCCGCGATGACGGAGATACCCGCGGAGCATTTTCTCGATGAGCGGAGGCAGGCTGTCGAAGGCGATGCCGTTGAATACCTGACGCCCCACGGCCTGATTCGCACCGAAGCCGCCGCCGACGAAGACATGGTAGCCGTCCTGACTTTCCCCCGCGACCTTCACCTTAGTCCCGAGCAGTCCGATGTCGCCCATGTAGTGCTGTGCACAGGAATTCGGGCAGCCGGTGACGTGGATGTTGACGGGCCGGTCGAGCTTGATGCGCTTGTCGAGCCAATCCGCGAGCTTGAGCGCGTGGCCCTTTGTGTCGGACTGCGCGAATTTGCAGTACGAGTTGCCCGTGCAGGCGATGAGGCCGCTGCGGAGATTCGACTGCTCCGTGTCGAAGCCGATTTTGCGCAGCGCCTTCTTTACCGTCGCAACGAAGTGATCGGGCACGTTCGGGATGATAAAATTCTGCCAGACCGTGAGTCGGATTTCGCCTGAACCGTAGAGATCGGCGATCTCCGCGACGCGGAGCATCTGCTTCGGATTCATGTGGCCGACCGGCACAGCAACACCGACGTAGTTCAACCCCGCCTGCTTTTGCGAATACACGCCGACATGCGAGTGTGGCAGCGTCTGGCTCGGATACGTGATCGCAGCCGGATTGAGCGGCGCACGCTGGAGTGAAAAGCCGAGCACCTTCTCCGTCTCGGCGAGATACTGATCGAGTGTCCATTTTTCGAACAGATGCTTGAGGCGCGCCTTCTTCCGGTCGGTGCGGTTGCCATTGGCGATATAGACGCGCACCACGGCGGCGACGACCCTGTTCAGTTCCGAAGGCTTCACGAGCACGCCAAGATCTCGGGCGAAGGCCTTGTGTCCCGTCGCCCCACCGAGCGCGATGCGGAAGAAAACTTCGTCGCCGACTTTCACCGCCTTGCAGCCGATGTCGTTCGTGTCCTCGACGGTGCCGATGAGCCCGCCGCCGTCGTAGGCGATGTTGAATTTCCGCGGCAGGTCGTAAAACGCGCGGTCATTGATAATGATTTGCCCCATCTCCTGGCAGAGCGGCATCACGTCGATGAGTTCATGAGGGTCGATGCCCGCCGTGGGATTCGCGGTGAGATTGCGGATGTTGTCCGCGCCCGCCCCGCGCGTGTGCAGGCCCACGTGCTGGATGCGCTGCACAAATGTCGGCGTGTCCTTCGGAAGAATGAGCCGCATCTGCAGATTCGCACGCGTCGTGATCTGCACGTAACCGGTGGTGATTTCCTTTGCGATGTTCGCGAGTTCGCGAAGCTGGAACGTGCGAAGCTGCCCGCCGGGGATGCGCAGTCGCGCCATGAACGCCTCCTTCACCGGTGTCAGAAAAAACAGTCCGTTCCATTTGAAACGGAAAATCTCCTCCTTATCCGGCGCCTTGTTCGCAGACGCGTTGTCGAGGAGTTGCTGATACGCATCGAGCGGATGCAGTTCACGCTTCACGCGTTCCTCGAAGATCAAATCCTCAAGCGCGAGCTTCGCTTCCGCACTCGGTGCCGCATCTCCGAAACCGACTCCGCGCGCAGCGACGCCGGCAAACAATCCGGTGAGATATTCCTTCTGCTCGGCGCTGAAATTCTGTCCGTTGGCGAGTGCGGTGCTCATGACTCAGTAAACATCGCGCTGGTAGCGCTTCTCGCTCTTGAGCCGCTCGACGTAGGCCTTCGCCTCGTCGCCGGATTTTCCGCCTGCCGTCCCGATGATGGTGTGCAGCGCAGCGTCCACGTCCTTCGCCATGCGCGAGGCGTCGCCGCACACGTAAAAGTGCGCGCCGGCTTCGAGCCATGACCACAGCTCGGCAGCGGCTTCGAGCATCCGCGACTGCACGTAGATTTTTTCCGCCTGGTCGCGGCTGAATGCGAGATCGAGGCGCGTGAGGTGGCCGTCCGTCAACCAGCCTTCGAGCTGCTCCTGGTAGAGGAAATCAGTCGCGCGTTTTTGGTCGCCGAAGAAGAGCCAGTTGCGGCCCTTCGCGCCGGTCGCGAGGCGTTCCTCGAGGAATGCGCGGAACGGCGCGATGCCGGTGCCGGGACCGACCATGATCATCGGTGTGTCGCCATTCACCGGCGGCTTGAAGCCATGGGACGGTTGGACAAAAACGGAAACCGCGGTCGTTTCGTTCACGCGATCCGCGAGGAACGTGGAGGCGACGCCGTTGCGACTGCGACCGTGCGACTCGTAGCGCACTGCGGCGATGGTGAGATGCACTTCATCCGCGTGCGCCTTGAGGCTCGAAGAGATCGAGTAAAGTCGCGGCGCGAGTTTCTTCAGCAGCGCAATGAATTCCGCAGGCGTGAATGGCGCTGTGAGGCCTCCGAGCACATCAATGATCTCACGGCCGTAGAGCCATTTTCTTAAGTCGTCCTTCCGGGCAGGATCGAGCAGCGGCGCGAACTCCGCACCGGGCGAACGCTGCGCGACAGCTGTGAGCAGTTCGGCGGACGGCTTCATGATGTCGAAGTGCTGCGTGAGCGCGAGGCGGAGTGGAGTTTCGCCATCGGCAGTCTTCACGGCTTCCTCGCCGTCGCAGCCGAGTGCGGAGAGAATCTCGCCGACGAGTTTCGGGCAATTTGCCGGGAACACTCCGAGCGCGTCGCCGACCTCGTACGTGAGCCCGCTGCCGGCGAGGCTGATTTCGAAATGGCGCACGTCCTTGCCGGAGCCTTCCGCGCTGAGGCGGCGGTTCGTGATCAGCTTCGCAGGAAAAGGATTCTTCTTCGACCAACCCTCGCTCGTTGTGTCCGTAGCGGCGCTGCCATTCGCTCCGTTCGTGCCGCTGTGCGCGGACACATCGCCGAGCGCGGTGAATACACTTGTGGTCCACTCCGCGGCGGGCGTCTCGTAGTCCACGTCGCAGTCTTTGCGGTTCGCGACCCGCTTCGCTCCAAGCGCAGCCAGACGCTCGTCGCAATTCTGTCCAAACTTGCAGAACTCCGCATAATTCGTGTCACCGAGAGCGAGCACGCTGTAACGAAGATGATCGAGCTTCGGCGCGGTGTCGGCCTTGAGCCAGTCCCAGAATCCCTTCGCCATGTCCGGCGGCTCGCCTTCGCCGTAGGTGCTCGTGATCACGAGGACATTTTGCTCCTTCGTCAGATCGACGTCGGAGAATTTCTCCATGCTCACGAGCTTCGGCGCGAAGCCGCGGCCCTCGGCGACCTTCGCGGTCTTTTTTGCGAGTCCCTCGGCGGTACCGGTCTGACTGCCGTAGAGCACGACAAGCGGAGTCTTCGGCCCCGCGTCGAGGCCAAGCGTGGATGCGAGTGCGGATGCGCCGGGCGGATTTGCATTGGAAAAAACGCCTGCGAGAAAACCGTTCAACCACATCCGCTGTTCGGCGGTGAACGGTGCGTTTTCGGGGATGAATGGAATGCGGTTCATCAGTGCGAGGACACAAGTTTCAAAATGAGCGCGATGCACGCTGCGAGCAGCAGCCAGAAGCCGGTGCGGTAAAACACGAGCGGATCGCGCTCGATGAGTGACGCGCCCTTTTGGAAGAACGGCTCGACGCGATCCGGGTGTACGAGATCAAAGGCCAGCTCGCTGAAATGCCGGTAGCGCCGCGCAGGCTCGACGCTGAGCGCGCGCAGAATGACATGATCGAGCCACGGCGGAATGTTTGCGTTCAGCAGACTCGGACGCTTGGGCGCATGAATGGCTGGTGTCTGGAAACGCTCGATTTCGCCGAATGGAAACGTTCGCGTGAGCGCCTCGTAGAGCGTGACGCCGATGGCGAAAATCTCCGTACGCTCGGAGATGGGCTCGCCGTGAAAACGTTCCGGTGCGAGGTAGCTCGCTGTGCCGGCGCGCGAAGTGACACTAAAGATTTCCGCGGCACTGCCGAAGTCGATCAGCTTGAAGCGGAGCTTCGCGTAATCGGAGATCACGAGCACGTTCTCGGGTTTCAGGTCGCCGTGCACGAGATCGAGGCCGAGCAGGTGCTGCCCCGCGGAGCACAGCATCCTGCCGAGTGCGACAGCCTCATCCGGGCCGAGTGCGCGCGCCTTGAGCACACTCTTGAGACTCGGGGCCTCGACGAATTCCTGGACGTAGTAACGCACCGTGGCGCGCTCCGGCGTGAACACGGTGACGAACGGCTCCGGCGCGGCCTCGGCTGCACGCTGCGCATTCCATTCCTCCTTGATGAAACGCGCGAGAATTTCCTCGTCGTTGCGCGCTTCGAGCGGCGCGAACTTCAGCGTCCAGCGCTGGTCGTCCTTCGTCGCGAGCCACACGCGGTCGCTGTGCTGAAAGGGGCGGACGAGTTCGTAACCATCGATGACCTCGCCCTTGCGGAGCGTGTCGGGAATCAGGAGCGGGAGTTGGCTCACGGCACGCAGCATACCAGCCCGGACAATGTCGATCACGATCGCGCTGGCGTCATCGAGCGTCTCATTGGTTGCGAGTTCGCGCGAGTGCTGCACGATCGCGCGCGCGGCGGTGTGATGGGCGAGTTGCTTCGAGAGGACGTCATCGCTCAGCACATTCGAGACACCGTCGGAACAGAGGAACGCAATGTCGCCATCGCGCAACTCAGTCTCAAAGCAATGCGGTTCGACGTCTGGCGCGAGGCCGATGGCGCGCTGGAGGACGTGGGAGAATGTGCGATCGTTGATGACGTGATCGTGCGAGAGTTGCGAGAGCTGGCCGCCACGGGAAAGATAGACGCGCGAGTCGCCAACATTGAGGCCGAAGAGCCGGTTGCCCTCGATGACTGCGACCGAGAGAGTTGAGATCATCTCGGGCGCCGAATGCCGCACGAGCGATTCATGATGCAAAGTTTGGTTGATGATTTTTGTGAACTCCGAGAGCGCCTTCTGCGGGCTCCAGCTTGCCGGGCGCACGGCGTAATTGGTCATCAGCGATTTCACGATCCGCATGGCTGCCTCACGTGCATCGCGTGCCGCCCCTGCCCCGTCGGCGAGCACGGCGATCACCGTTTCATCCCACGTCTTCACGGCGAAGGAGTCGTCGGATTCCGCACCGTCGTGCTTCGCGAGACCGTAGCTGGTGAGGTTGACTTTCAATTTTCTGGAATCAGATCCGCGCTGCGGAGACTGCGCCCCACGTCGTGCGCCAGCGGGTTTTTACGAGCTTCAATCCGATCAGCGCAAAGATGCACAGGCCCGCGAAGACGAGCAGGCCGGTGAGGTAACTGCCGAAGTGTTGCTTGCTCTGGCCCATCATGTTTGCGAGCAGAAATCCGCCGAGGCCGCCGCCGCATCCGACGAGACCGGTCATGAGGCCGAGTTCTTTGCCGAAGCGCTGCGGGAGGAGCTGAAAGACGGAACCATTGCCCATGCCGAACGCGCCGCAGGCGATGAAGAACGCCACGACATTCAGGTAGAGATTTTCCACGAGTCCGCCGAGCACAAGCGCGCAGCATGCGACGGTGTAATAGACGTGCAGCGAGCGAATGCCGCCGATGCGATCCGATATCGCGCCACCAATCGGCCGCCCGAGCGCGCCGATGGCCGTGCAGAGCGCGACGAGGTCGCCTGCCTGCGAATTTGTGAGACCGAAGCGATCCTTGAAATACATCCCGAGCGAGTAGGCGAGGCCAACGAATCCGCCGAAGGTGACCGTGTAGAAAAAGCAGAACCAGTGGACATCCTTGTCGCGGAACATGCCGAAGTAATCGCGGAGCTTTTTCGGCGTCGCAGGATTCGGCGGCTCCTTGGAAAAGACGATGTAGATCGCGAGCACGAACACTGCCGGGATGAGCGCGAAGCCGAACACCGCCTCCCAGCCGTAGGCCGCTGCGAGACGCGGCGCGAGCAGCGAGTCAATCACCACGCCTATGTTCCCGGCACCGGCGAGGCCCATCACCAGTCCCTGCATGTTCGGCGGATACCAGCGCCCGGCCTGTGGCATCGCCACCGCGAAGCTCGCGCCAGCCACCCCGAGCACCACGCCCATGAGCAGCGTCGCCTCGTAGTTTTTCAGCCCGAAAATCCACGCCACCGACAGGCCGGTCATCACCACGAGCTGCGCGATGATTCCCGTTCGCTTCGCGCCGATGCGATCCACGAGCAGCCCGAGCGCGAGCCGGAAGATGCCGCCGAAAAGGATCGGCACCGACACCATGAAGAAACGCTGCTGCGCGCTGAGATTCAGAGACTCCGGCGCGGCGATCTGGTTTGCGAGCACGCCGAGGAGCGTCCAGACCATGAAGCTGTAGTCGAAGTAGAGGAACGCCGTGACGAGCGTCGGAAAGTGGCCGGCTTTTTTGAGTGCGGAGAGGTTCAATGGGCGTGGGTTGTTGGTATTTTGCGCTTCCTGCCGACCTCGACGGAATGCAAGCAGCCCCCTTTAGCTGGCACCATGCCAGCCCTCATCAGAGGCATGTATTTGGGCGGTTCAAAGATTTCATCCGAATGATGAATGGATCTCATACCGCCCTGCGTGCCTCTGTTCATGGGCTTCGGATGCGGATGAACGGGGCGCCTGCGACGGCTGCGCACCGCATTCTTTTGCGGATTCCAGCCACGAGCACCTCGGCCAAAGCATCCGCGTGAAGTGGCGTGAAATGACCACTGTGCGCAGAACAACCGACCAACCTGCCCTTCTCCTCGCGTCCGAATAAAGGTCCACCGTACCGAAGGGGAGCGGATCGAGTCGCATTGACGCCCCTGAGAACCAGCCAGCGGTCGGTGCCGTGGAGCACGTCCGATTGGTTGAAACGATTGCGGGTGATACGCATGCGAGGCGGACCCATTGATCGAAACCCCTTACGGTCTTTCTGCCGTAGAGCAGCAGCAGGGGCGCCTTTGCGTGCGCGCCACCTGCTGCTGCCAATACTGCTTCGAGCGACGGCGATGCGCCCGCATTTGCGTCCGAGAACACCCCGGCGAGAAACCCGCTCGGCCACAGCCGCTGCTCCGTGGTGAATGGCCCGCTCTCGGGGATCAACGGGATGCGGCTCATGGATGCCTCGACTGCTTTTGCCCTCGGACTAGAAATCGATCTGCACCTGCAGATAGCCGAAGTGTGCATTGTCGCTGGCACCGGTCTTGGCCAGATAATCTCCGGCGACGAACAGGCTGTAGCCCGCTTGCAGGCCGACGTGCGGGTTGACCTTGTAGATGGCCGTCAGATCGACCTCATGCCCGCGGAAACTCCCCGCGTTCCGGGCAGCGGCATTGAGCGGACGAACGGCTGTCACTCCGTTCACACGGCGCCATGCATCGTCGTTGGTGGCGTTCCAATAGAGGTGATAGTCCAACATCACCTTCAGCTTCTTCGTCGGCATGAAGCTGAAGTTGATTTGCGGGTTGTGCATGTTCATCCAGCCGGTGGTGTCCATGAACCCGTAGAAAAGGTGATTCGTCGGGTAGAGGTTCTGGAAGGTCTCGATGTTACTGTCCGCGGGATTCTGGTCGCCGCTGCCGTAGTTGTATTGCAAGCCGAGTCGCGGCTTCCACGGATGGCTCAGCCAGTTGTAACCGACATTCCAGTGGCCAGCGAAGGCGGTCAGGTCGCGTCCGTCCACATCGCCGGTTTGAAAGGCCATTTCCGTGGTGTAATCCCACCCGCCCAGCTTGAGCGGGTCGCCTTTCCACAGGGTGCCGAGCGTGATGAAGCTCGTGTCTCCAAGCTTCGCGCCGAAGTTCGCGGTGCCATCGTCCCGTTTGTGGAACAGATAGAAGTCCGTCGTGGTGTTGAACGACACCCACTTGGTGGCGAGGTAAAGTCCGCTGAAGTAGTCGTTCAGCTTATCCTCCTCATCCAGGAAGTTGGACTGGTTCCACATGTGGTCCTTGAAGTTCACCGGGCTGGAGATGAAAAAATCCAACGCCCAAGTCTGCGCGGCATAATGGAACTTCAACGCATCGAAGGTCCGGGCCTGGTTCAGCCACTCGAGCGGACCGACGAGCCGCTGATCCCCATACGCGAGGAACTGGCGCCCAAGGGTGAGGCTGAGCCCCTTCTTGGTGTCGCCGATCTGCACGTACGCCTTGAGAATGTCGAAGACGTCATCGCCCTCAGCGGCGAATGTGCCGATTTCATTCGGCCGGCTGCCTCCGATCTCGCGCACGTCCTGACCTTGAACGTAAAACTTCAGCCAAGGCTCCGGGGTGTAGCCGATGCCGAAGCGGAATCTTTGCAGCAGCCACGATGCATCCTGCGGACCGTTCACGGCGCTGTTAAAGTCGAAGTTGTTCTCGCGAATTTCAGCCCGCATTTTTTCCTGGATGTCCAAGGTCAGCTTTCCATCGAAGAAAGTGATTGGGGCATAGCCCGGTGGTGGAGCCGCCGGCTTTTCGACGGGCTTTACCGATTTGTCGGCGCTCTTCGACGGCTTGGATTTTACCGCAGTTTCAGCAATCGCATTGCCCGCAAAAAGAGCGGCGGCGAAAAGCGTGGCGAGGCGTGGTGTCAGGTGTGGATTCATGTTTGTTGGTTGTGTTTGCTGCTCCGGGTGAATTGGATTTTCAGACGACCGCGGCGGAAGCCGTGTCCTTCTTGGAAGGCGGGACGTATTGAATTCGTTCGTGCGCCCGGACCTCGAGGAAGTTGATGAGCCGCTCGCGTAGCGGCGCGTAATCCGCGTGTTCCATGATCGCCTTGCGCTCACGCGGACGCGGGAAACCCACGGGGATGATGTCGCCGATGGTCGCCTTCGGCCCATCAGTCATGCAGACGATCCGGTCAGAGAGAAAGAGCGCCTCATCCACATCGTGTGTGACCATCAGCGCGGTGATCTTCTCTTTCCGCCAAAGCTCGAGGAGCACCTGCTGGAGTTCGTATCGCGTGAGCGCGTCGAGCATTCCGAACGGCTCGTCGAGCAGCAGCATCCGGGGCTTCAACGCGAACGCGCGTGCGATGCCGACGCGCTGGCGCATTCCCTGCGAAAGCTCCGCAGGCCGCTTGCTCATCGAGTCACCGAGGCCCACGACGGCGAGGTAATATTCGGCGATTTGCCGGCGCTCGTCCTTGCTCGCGGTGTAGAAGACCTGGTTGATGCCGAGCATCACGTTCTCGAACGCCGTGAGCCACGGCAGGAGCGATGGGGACTGAAAAACAACGCCGCGATCCGGACCGGGACCGGTGAGTTCCTTGCCTGCGAGAATGATGCCGCCCTTCGTGATACTGCTCAGCCCCGCGAGCATCGAGAGGACGGTGCTCTTGCCGCACCCACTGTGGCCGATGACGGTGACGAACTCGCCCTTGGCGATCTTCAGGTTGAAGTCCTCGACGATCACCGCCGGTCCTTTCGGCGAAGGATACGTCTTGCCGAGCTGGCTGAGTTCCACGAAGGCGCTCATTCCGCCACCTCCACCGTTTGGATTTCGCTGCGCCGGATTGGGCCGCGCCGGTTCGTCGGGCGTGGCAAGCTAAGGTCTTCTGGCATTATGTCGGGCAGGATGAGTTTCCGCTCCAGCGGCGTGCGTTGGCTCGCCTTGCTGCGGAGGAGGTACTCGACGAGTTCGAGCCGGATGCGCTTGAAGTCAGCGTGCTCGGCGATCGTCTTTCGATTCCGCGGCCTCGGGATGGCTATGGGAATGCTCATGCCGAGCGTGGCGTTCGGTCCGGCGGTGAGCGGGATGACTCGGTCCGCGAGCAGGATGGCTTCGTCGGGATCGTTCGTGATGAGCACGATCGTCGTGTCGTCCTCGTTTTTGATGCGCGTGATTTCGTCCTGCAAATTCGCGCGCGTCAGCGCATCGAGCGCGCTCAGTGGCTCATCGAGCAGCAGCACCTTTGGCCCCATCGCCAAGGTGCGCGCCACGGCCACGCGCTGGCGCATGCCACCGGAAAGTTCACGCGGCAGCTTGCTGCGGGCCGGCGTGAGGTTCACGAGTTCGATGAATTTCTCCGCCTGCGCGCGGCGCTTCTCAGCAGTCCACTCCGCAAACACCTGATCCACGGCGAGCGCGATATTTTCATACACGTTCAGCCACGGCAGCAGGCTGTAGTTTTGAAACACCAGCCCGCGCTCCGGGTCCGGGCCCGTGATCACTTTCCCATCGAATCTCGCCACACCTTTGTTGGGCGCACCAAGCCCGCTGAGCAGATTGATCAGCGTTGTTTTCCCCGCGCCGGAAAAGCCGACGATCGCGACAAACTCCCCCTTCTCGACCTCCAGATTGATGTCCGACAAAACCTCCGTCCGATCCCATTTCGGGCCGTAGCCTTTGTATGCGCGTTCGATTTCGAGAAGAGGCATGGGTCAGGCGGTCTTGAATCGCGACTCCACGACGGACATCAGGCGGTCAAGGAGCAGGCCGATGATGCCGATGGACAGGATGGAGAGGATGATCTGCGCGTAGTGGTTCGCGTTGTATTCCTGCCACAGAAAGCCGCCGACGCCGGGGCGTCCGGTGAGCATTTCCACGGCGACGATGACGAGCCACGCGATGCCGAGCGAAAGCCGGAAGCCCGTGAACATGTAGGGCAGTGTCGCGGGCAGCAGTACCTTGAACAGCGTCTTGCTCCGCGAGAGTTTCAGCACCTTCGCGACGTTCAAGTAGTCGGTCGGCACGGCGCGAACACCGACGGCGGTGTTCATCACCGTCGGCCACATCGCACAGATCGCGATGGTGAAAAGTGCGGCCGCATCGCTCGCGCCGAAGACCGTCTTGCCGGAGCCGTCGAGCAGTTTCACCGAGCTGAAAAGGATCAGCCCGAGCGGGAACCACGCGAGCGGCGAAACCGGTCGCAGCACCTGGATGATCGGGTCCATCGCCTTCGTGAACGTCTTCGACAGCCCGAGGAAAAACCCGATTGGCGTTCCGATGACCAACGCAATGAGGTATCCCTGCATGACGAGGATCAGCGAGAGTTTTGCAAACGCCAGAATGCCCTGATCCAACTCACCGCGCTTCGCGAATGGCTGCGTGATATACAGCTTGCTCGAGTTCCACGTCTCGACCGGCGTGGGAAGGTCGGCGGAGATTCCGGTGCGCGTCGTTTTCACCACAGGATCGCCGAAGTCGTCCACGGATTTCGTCACCGTCATCCGCCCTGCGATCACGACCCACAGCAGCAAGAACGCGGCGATGCCGATGCAGGGCAGGAGCAGACTGTCCAGTTTGTAGCGCTTGATGAAGTCCATGGCCTATCCTTTCAGTGACTTCACCGCGAAGCTTGCGGCGAACGCCTCCATGTCAGCCTTCGGGTCGAACTTTGATCCGTCAAAGAGTGTCTCCGGCGCATCGCTCGCGCCGCCGTGCTTGTAGCCGATTTCCTTCATCGCCTCCTCGTAAATGTCGGGGCGCATGACCTGTTTCGCGACACCCTCGTAGTCCGGCGCGCCTTCGGTGAAGCCCCAGCGGCGGAGTTGCGTGAGCCACCACTTGCAGTATTTGAGCTGCGGGTAGTTGCAGTTGCGGTCGCTGAAGATCATGTAGTCCGGGTCGCGGAACTTGCGGCCGTCGCCCATGATGTATTTGCCCTGCAGGCGGCCGAGGATCGTCTCGGGCGGGCAGTTGATATAGGTCGCGCCGCTGACGATCTTCGCCTGCTCCTCGCGATTCTCCATCTTGTCGAGCCACACGCTCGCCTCGTGCAGAGCCTTGAGCACGGCCTTCACGGTCTTTGGGTTCTTCTCCGCAAACTCCGCGGTAAACGCGCAGACTTTTTCCGGGTGGTCCTTCCACATCGCCTGCGTGGTGATCGCGGTGAAGCCGATCTCATCCGCAATCGCGCGCGCATTCCACGGCTCGCCGACGCAGTAGCCGTCCATCTTTCCGACCTTCATGTTCGCGACCATCTGCGGCGGAGGGATGGTGATGAGCGAGACGTCCGCACCCGCGCCTGCTGCGTCGCCGGGGTGGATGCCGCCGGCGGCGAGCCAGTAGCGCATCCACATCGCGTGCGTGCCGGGCGGAAAGGTCATCGCAAAAGTCATCGGCGTACCGCTGGCCTTCGCAGCGAGCGCGAACGGCTTCAGCGCGCTCGGATCGTCAGCGACTTTTCCGATGAGTTCCTTTTTCAAAGTGATCGCCTGTCCGTTGCGATTGAGGATCCACGGGATGACCATCGGCTTTTTCGGCGCGCCGCCGAGGCCCATCGTGCTCGCGATGGGCATACCGATGAGCATGTGCGTAGCCTGGATGTCGCCATTGCCGAGCGAGTCGCGGATCGCCGCCCAGCTCGCACCTTTGCTCACGGTCGAATTGATGCCGTATTTTTTGAACAGGCCTTTCTCGTGCGCCATGACGATGCTCGAGCAATCAGTCAGCGCGATGATGCCGAGCTTGATGTCCGCGGTTTCCGGCGCATCGCTCGCGAAAGTCGAGCCGACCCAGCCGCGCGGCAGTCCGGCGATGAGCGCGGCAAGGCTGGTGCGGGTGATGAATTTGCGGCGGGTAAGGTTGCGTGCGGTGTCCGTTGTTGGGTTGGTTTTCATGTTGGCTTGATTGGGTTCAGGCTGCGTTGGAAATGAGGTCGGCGTTTGTCAGCGGCTCGGTGCGCGTGAGCGCGGAGGCGCGCGCAAAAATGTCGGAGCGGAAAGTCTTCACGCATTGCTCCAGCGGGAGCTGCGCGGCGGTCGCGAGTCCGCTCGACACGAGCGACTGCGCGACCCACACGGCCTTGCGCTCATCGGGCTCGCTTGCGTTTTCGCGGGCGAAAATATTGAAGCCCTGGCACGGCTCGATGCGGCCATTTCCGAAATCGTACACGGCACGCATGCTCTGCTGGATCGCGTCGGCATCCGCGCCGACGCAGCCGGGCCGCGCGAGCGTCTCCGCGACTGTTTCGCGGTTTGCAGGCTCGTCGCAAAAGCGCGCGGCCTCGAGGATCGCAGCGATGAGCGCCGTGTGCTGCTCGTCGTGACGCTCGGCAAAATCCGCACGCACCATGAGCACCTTCTCCGGGTGCAGCGGCGCCAGCTCCGCGCTCCGCGCGACCACCCACCCGGCGCGGGACATCACGGCGAGCGAGTTCCACGGCTCGCCCGCGCAGAATCCGTCGAGATGCCCCGCGCGCAGGTGGGCCACCATCTGCGATGGCGGCACCACCACCACCCTCGCGTCATTTTCAAAATCAAGGCCGTGGCGCTTCAGCCACAGCCGGAGAAGCACCGTGTGGGACGACCACTGGTACACCGTGCCGAGCGTGACCGGGCGTTTGCGCCTGCGCACATAGTCCCGCAGCGTCGCGCCGTCGCGGACGGCTGCATTCCAGAGCCGCTGCGAGAGCGTGATGGCGTTGCCGTGCAGATTCAGCACGACGCCCGTGAGGCACTCGGCGCTGACACCGCCGAGGCCGGCAGCCGTCGCGAGAAGCAATCCCGCAGGCGCATGCGCGGCGTCGAGTTCGTCATGGGTGATCTTCGCGCGGACCGTCGCCCAGCCGAGTTCGCGGCTCAGCTCGACATCGAGTCCGTGCCTTTCAAAAAGCCCAAGCTCGCGCGCCATGATGAGCGGCGCGCAGTCGGTGAGACCGACGAAGCCGATGCGGATTGGCTGATGCTTGCCCCGGCTCCGTTCGAGACGGGCCGTCTGTGCTGGCGTGTTTTTTGCGATAGCACGCGGTGCTAGCCGTGCGCGTGCCACGGCGGAGAAACGGTATCATAAATAACTTGCCACTTTTTCATGCGGTGCATGAATTTGATTCATACCATGCCGCAACCGCTCGACAGCAGGCAGCTCCGTGCCTTCACCATCCTCGCCCGTACGGGCAGCTTTACGGAGACCGCGCGGGAACTTCACCTGTCGCAATCCGCCGTGAGCCACTCGATGAAGGCGCTCGAAGCGGAGGTAGGCTGTCGCCTTTTGGACAAGTTGGGCAAAAAAGCAGTGCTCACGCAGGCGGGCGAACAGCTCCTCGCGCGTGCGGCCCGCGTGCTTTCCGAGATGTCCGAGGCGCGCGCGGAACTTGGGCGGCTCGGCAAATGGGGACAGAGCCGGCTGCGCCTCGGCGCGAGCACGACGGCGTGCCAACATGTGCTCCCCGGCGTGCTACGCGAATTCAAGGACAGCTTCCCAAACTGCACGATCTCGATCGAGCCGGGAGACACGCCCGAGATGATCGAAGCGCTGCGGAACCACAAGATTGACCTCGCGGTGAACCTCGAACCGCGGCGCGGCGAGCCGCTGGATTTTCGCCCGCTTTTCACGGACGAGCTGCAATTCATCGTGAGCCCGCAGCATCCTTGGGCACGCGCCGGGAAGGTCGAGCGCGACGAGATCGCGCGGCAGAACTACATCGTGTACAAACGCAGGAGCTACACGTCGGAGATGATCGAGGCGCATTTCCGCGCGGATGACATCGTACTCTTCAGCCAGCTCGACCTGGGGAACATGGAGGCTATCAAGGAACTCGTGAAGCTGGGCATCGGCATCAGCATCCTCGCGCCGTGGACGGCGAAAAATGAGATCAAGGCAGGCACGCTCGTCGCGCTGCCGCTGGGAAAAAGAAAGCTCAAGCGCCGCTGGGGAATCCTGCACTGGGAGGGGCGGCGGATGAGCATGGTCGAGGAGACATTCATCGGGCTTTGCAAGACGGTGACGGAGGAGTGGTGAGCGCGCAGTTGGGAGTGTACCGTACCCGGTTGATTGGACACCGGACAGGAGTATTTAGGCAGCTAAGGGCATCGTGGATTGGAAAGCAATACGGGCTTCGATTGGGGATTGGTAGCGGAGTTTTTCGAGGCGCCAGTGGTGGTTGTAGATGGGGACGAAGGTGGCGACGGCGGCGCGGAGTTGGGCGAGGTTTTTGTAGGAGCGGCCGTGGATGATTTGCTCCTTGAGCGGATTTTGCTCATTAGGTATTGACAGCGAAAGGAAGCCCGCGAAAATATCCCCATAAAATGCCAAAACTGCGCCAGTGAAGAAGTAGTCAAGAACGGGAGCAGTCGGCATGGGCGGCAGCGGTGGTTGTGCCGGGCGTGCGGGAAGACCAGCGGGGAGAAGGATCACCGGCGGGTGGAGCCGG
>Ga0315902_10000485_pt1 | contig 66033 bp, 68 predicted proteins | sample LakEriMetagenome_9_FD_203523 | JGI IMG/M metagenome (GOLD analysis project Ga0315902, IMG submission 203523) | Freshwater fungal communities from buoy surface, Lake Erie, Ohio, United States - Buoy 12 MA117 | ecosystem: Environmental > Aquatic > Freshwater > Lake > Lake biofilm | place: USA... | reverse complement strand
GTGTTGGTATTATCTAGTGATTGTAATAATTTCAGAAAATCATCGCAGCCATTTGTATCAAGCGATGCATCAAATACCTCATCAAGCAAAAGCAAATTGGTGCTTGCGCTATTCTTCATCTTAGCGATTGCGCGCCAAGTAAATAGCAATGCTAGGTCGATTCGCATCTTTTCTCCCTCGCTGAAGGAGTCATATGTGAAGTCATCCCTATGACGCGATAGAAGTTTTTCCTCGAAGGATTCATCAAGTTCAAACTTGACAAAGAAATCCATCATGGCCAGATATTTGTTCACAAGCGAATTGATGATCGGAATATATTGTTTTATGATACGAGACTTAATACCAGAATCACGCAAGATTACAGTCGCGACCTCAAGAAGCTCCTTGTGCTTCATATGCTCGATCTTGCGATCATTTGCAACTTTGAGTCGGAGCCTGAGATCCTCTAGCGTATCCTCTTCAGTCACAACTTTTGGTTTTAATAAATCTGCTATCTGACGCTGTAGAGTCTTTATCTCTCTGTTATCGGCCGCGATCTCTGTGTTAATATCGACTATGCTGCGGTTTAGACTATCGATGCGGTCGACCTTTAGCTTAGTGTCATTTATGTTGACACTAAGCATATCGATGTTCGCAGATAGCTTGTCGAGGGCTTGGTCTATCTCTGTGATAGATGTCTGTTTGCTAGTGATCTTATCGACCTTAAGAGCTTCACCGATCGTCTGTGAGCACGTCGGGCAGCTATCATTCTCGCTATAAAATGCGACCATCTTTAACGCTTTGGTGCGCTTCTGACCTAGGTTCTTTTCTAGCTCGCGAAGCTTGGCCATACGTTCACGAAGCAGAGATATGTCGACCATATCAGCTGTCTCACCGGTAATCTTAGCCATCAAGCCTTCGATTGAGTGGGATTGCGTTTCGATGCGATCTTGAAGAAACTTGATGCTGGCCTCAAGCTTCTCTATGGTATCAGCCTTCACTTTCTCATCATGGTCATCACGGGTCTTCTGTATGCGAACCATATCCTCTATAGAGGAGACCTCTCTATCAGCTAGAGTCAGCTCAGCCTTGTTCGCGCTCACACGATCCTTGAGGAGAGATGACATGGTCGAGAATACGCGAATATCGAGCAGGTCTTCAATCACCTCGCGACGAGTCGATGTCGGAAGCTGCATGAAAGGAACGAATGATGATGAACCCAAGATCACGATCTGGGTGAATGACTTCATGTTCATCCTCAGGATGGTGCGTTCAAGCATCTCCTGCTGGTCACGAGATGCAGCCAGCTGATCCATCATCTGACCGTCACGATGGATCTCAAACACGGTAGGCTTGATGCCGCGACGGATCAGATATGAGCATCCACCGACGTCGAACTCTACCTCAACCTCGACGTCGCGACCGTTGATAGAATTAGCTAGCTGATCTTTCTTGACCTTGCGGAATGGCTTACCATATAGACCAAAACACAGAGCATCCAGGATGGTAGACTTGCCTGCTCCATTTGAGCCTACGACCAACGTATTCTGGTTACGATCTAGCTCGACCTCTGTAAATGCATTGCCGGTGGACAAGAAGTTCTTCCATCTGACTTTTCTGAAATGTATAGCCATCTTATTCAGATGTCTCCATGACTACAGCCTCGTTATAGAGGCCACGCATTAGCTTCTCAAGGTTAGCTTTATCGACGCCGATCTCAAGGGCTTGAATGTATTTCGATAATATCGTTAAAGTATCTTCGGCCTCGCTCAACAGCTCATCATCGCTTATCGCATCCATGTTACGATGATCTTCAACTATGCTAACGTCGAGCGGCGACATCGCATAGAGCTTACCCATAAAGAGGTCAAACCAGTAAGGGTTAGTCTTACCCTGGACTATGACCTTGACATGTTTACCTGATACATCAGGCGCAGATTCCATCAGATGATCTAGGGTCTTACCCTCGTCATCATACCAAACCTTCTTGAAGATGGTCGCAGGGTTCTGCACGAACTCCAACTCACGCGTGTCAGTATCAAATATATGGAACCCTCGCGGATCTGCACAGTCTGACCAGATCATTTCATATGGGGCGCCTAGGTAATGGATGTTACCCTTTCGTGACATATGATGGTAATGACCAGAGAATACCATATCGAACTTGTCAAATGTAGCTGGCTCAAATCCCTCATGCGAAGGCATACCGCGATACATGTCAAAGCCCTTGACCTCTAGGTGGCCCATCGCCACCTGAGCCTTAGTGGATTTAATCAGGTCAACGCTAGCTTGGTAGTTTTCTTGGTTGATCCAAGGTAAAAATAGCATATCACAGTCACCCACGGTGACCTCGGCAGGATCCATGTATAGCTTGATGTTATCTTCACCTGCGAAAAGCTCACGCATCGCATTGATGTCATTAGTGTTCTTATACGGCACGTCATGGTTGCCGACTAAGATATGCGCTTCATAACCATCTAGACGATCTATGAAACACTCTCTCATACGCCTCAAGGTGACATATGAGATGAACTTGCGACGGTCGACGATGTCGCCAAGATGCAACACCGTCTTTATTCCACGAGTTTCTAATGTGGGAAAGAATAGCTCGCGATAGAACCTTGTGAAATATTCAAGAAAATCTTGACTATCATTACGCGCGCCAAAATGAGTATCTGTGATGATTGCTACCTTCATACAGCCATCATATCACTTCTTGGTCCACCTTGTCAACGGCTTTCTTGCGCTTCTTTCTGTTTTTTCGGCTCTCATCAAAGCTAGTCATGAATCTATCCATCTGCTCTTGCGACCACTCGCCATAGCTGACGTCATCGTTAAACCTAGACCCAGACCTCTTATCTGACTCTTGAACATCGCTAGTCTCATCCATCAGGTTTGCACGTTCGATGGCCGCATATTTTGTATAGAGATACTTCTTTTCTTTTTGGATGCGGCGAATGAAGGCAAAATAGATTATCTGCGTGAAATATGCGAATGGATTCTGAGACTTACCTGGATCGAAGTTATCGATATATTGCAGACAGTTCTCGATGCCGTCTGATATCATCTCCTCGCGAAACGGGTAATTTGAGAAGTTAGGCTTGAAGGCTAGATGCGTCGCAATCTTCATGATACACTCGCCGATGTAGAAAGGTACACGCGGCTTCTGTTCACCCGTTTCTCTTGCTTGAATAACTAGCTTTCGGTATTCAACCATGGCTGCGTACAGGTCTGCATTCTTAACGTAATGTTTTTTGCTTGACATTTCCGAATCTCCTGGTATAATAGGCCTTGCCGTTTACAGGGTATACTATATCACTCTTTAAGATTTATGGTATGCATCTCATACTTGAACCCTTCTTGATTATACATCTTGATGCGCTCGACCAAGTGGTTCAAAGTATAGTTTCGATTAGTCTTGCTTGACATGTCATCAGCCACGTCAAAGAGTGTGCATGAATCCTTGGAGTCTCCCTTGCGGAGACCACGCCCAATAGACTGTAGTGTACGGACGCGACTCTTAGTTGGGCTAGCAAAGATCACATTATGCAGGTTGCGAATATTGATGCCAGTGCTAAAGGTACCGTATGAGGCGATGATTATATTATCATCACCAGACTCGGCTAAGGTACGAATACCATCACGATCTTCTGCTTCCGTGCCACCATGGACGAATGATACCATTTTACCTCTATCAGTGGCCTTCTCAGATATCATCTGATATAGAACCTCGCCATGCTTTTCAACCAGCGCATATAATACAAGAGTGTTACCCTTTAGCGACAAAGCCAAGTTACGAATAAACTTGTTCCTAGCCTCGCTAGACACTATTCGGTCAATCTCATCTTGATAAGATGCTTCCTTAGGTAGAGGTATGGGATGCTTTAATACCAAGACCTTGATGTCTAGGTCTGCCACGTGGCCTGCATCCATAAGCTCTTTGGTCTTGACGAGCCTTTCAATCTTACCGAATAGACCTTCAAGCACAAGCTCATTGACCTCGGCTCCGTCAAGGGTACCGGTCATACCAAATCTATATTTTGTTGAAGGCATTTTAGTCATTATATTGATAAGACTTTTAGCTTTGAAAAGATGCGCTTCATCACCGATAATCGTATCAAACTGAGAGAAAAATTCCTCACCCATCTCATATACGGACTGCCAAGTAGATACGGTAACACCATCTACAGCTTTCTTTTCTTGACCACCTCTGATTCCATGTATCTGACCAATATATCCGTAGTCTTGAAAATCCTTGACCATCTGAATAACCAGAGATACAGTAGGTACCACAATTAATGTGCGGCCACCAAACCATTGTGATATAAGATATGCGACCATGGATTTACCGCTGGCCGTAGGTGATATGAATACAGCACGACGCATACGAATAGCTAATGCAAGCGCGCGTATCTGATAATCTCTAGGCTCGACTGGCAACTTTAGGTCACAGATGAAGTCCTCGATCTCGACCAGAGAGGCCTCATCTTCCGAGATCAAGTCATCATCGACTGTGACATCATAGCCTGATTCTTGCAGGAACTGTCTGACGTTATGCGCTAGCCCTGCATACATCGTATAGTTGCGCGCATTGAATAGACGTACCTTGCCGTCCCATACCTTACTGCGATAAGAAGGCATGAACTTTGCGCCAGGTACTTCGAAGGTATAGTTTTCTGATACCTCTCTCGCAACAGAACCTGAGCATTGTAGGCGCATGGTTGATTCATCGATTTTAAGAATATGTACCTGCTCAGTCATTTCATACCTACAGTTAGCTTGCGCCAATCAATTACATTTTTGATCTGGAAGCCTCGATTGTTTATGGATCTCATAATCTCCTCAAGAACCATCACACATTCTTGATGGAGACCCAGCATTGATTCAAGACGTATCATGGCTGCATCATTCGTCACCCGTTCATCGATGTCACCTCTTATGACGCGCTCCATGAATTGCTCACGACCTAGCTTTTCAAGCTCATCTTGAGTGGCCTTGCCTGAATAGTATGCGATTAGCAATCGTGTAAGCGTCTTTTTGTTAGCTGTCAGCTCACGGACCTTAGCACGCTCTTTTGAAAGCAGCGCCAAATATTTTCCATGAAGCATTGGGACCTTGATGCTCTCAAGGTCCAAGTTCAGGTCATCCAACTTCGTGTCGATAACCCACATGTCGAGAATGTCTTGTGTTTTCATCATCTAGCCATAATACCAGGTTTCTAGGCAAATGTACAGAACTAAATGCGTTCTAGTGTATATTTTCTGTAAGAAAATGTAGCTGTAGCTTCAAGATATTCAACATCATTGGCCATAGATGAAAATCTGAGAGCGGATAGGCTTGTTGGAAAGGCGTCAGCGAAGAACACGTTGAGACCGGGGTTCTTGTGGCTTGTCAACACCGTCAGAGTCGCATCTGATGTTAATGTCATCGCGGTGCCGATAGTATTGGGCGCTGCAAGAGGAGATGATGCAGATAGGTCACGAAGCTGTCTCAAGCTGTTCGGGTGACCGAGACCTTCGAGCCAGTTGACCATCTCGATATAGTTACGCATGTCCTCATCGACTCGAAAGGTCAGTTCTAAGGGATCGTATGTAAGCTTATCACCAGGACGGACTAACGTACCTACCGGTGTCGGAGTATTGATCGGCGACATGCTGATGGCTGGGACATCGACGGCCTGACAAAAATAGTTCACCATCGGTAACCGACGCAAGGTGAATCTAAACCCAAGCGGCGAAAGGTAATTCAGATTGGTAGGTTGGTCTGTTATGGTGCTCATCGATTCCTCCCTACCTATTTAGGTACCACGCAAAAAGAAACTCCGCGGATTTCTCCGCGGAGTTCTCTAACACTAATCAAAATTAGTATATTTTATAGGAGATTGGTCACGGCGACAAAGCGATAGTAGATGTTCGCCTTCGCATCGCCGAATGAACCGATCGTACCGTCGGCTGTAGCTGTCGCAAACGGATTGGCCACGATACCGTAACGAGTCTTGAAGCCAATCTTCGGCTGGAACGTGTCCTGACCGATGGCGCGAACCATCTGGAGCGGCACATACGGGCAGTAGAACAGACCGGCGTCGAAGGCTGAAGAACCCTTGTAGCCAACTGTCAGATACTGCTTGCCAGTTGATGATGAGAAGTACGGGTCGATGTAAACGCGGATGCGGCCGTTAAGCACACCAGCGAATGTGTTACCCGTGTCATCAACTTGAAGGTTCGCTGACAGAGCAGGTGTATAGTCAAGCACACCAGCCATTGACAGAGCTGAAGCAACGTCTGATGAGCAGATCATCACGTTGCCCTTACCGCGACGAGTAGCCTTCGCGATTTGGTTAGCTTCACGCTCGATCTGGAACAGCAGACCCTTAAACTTTTCAACCATCCAGCGACCGTTTGAGTCAACGTCAAGGTTGAATGTGCCTGTTGAGGTCACATTTTCCTGAGCGCCGGCTGTGGCGGTGTAGTTGATTGTGCGAACCACTTCGCGGTTGATTTCCGCAAGGATTTCAGCAGACAGAATGTTCGCAAGTTCTGATTCGGCATCCAGACCATGGATAGCCTTCAGATCCTGCGCCAGTTCCATCGTGTATTCAGCCTTCAGGGCGCGTGACACGGCGGTCACGGCGACCTTCTCGACTGAGAATGCCATTTGCTGGAACGCATTGGTTGAACCATCACCCAGGGCTTCCGCACGGGCTGTGGTCATGCCGGTTGACACGGTGTAGCCTGTCTGACCAGCCTTCACGCGACCTGTCGGGTCTGTGCCGTCCTGTGACTTGCCGCTCGAAGTATTCGCAACCACGAAGCGAGAGGCAGTGTTGCCACCAGCCGCTGAAGTGAACGTTGTGTTCGCTTCATTGAACAGCGCTTCCGTGCCTGTCTGTGACTCATAGCGTGAGCGCAGGGCGAAGATCAGGCCTGTCGGGCCAGTCATCGGCTGCACGCCGCAGATGTCATAGGCGATCAGGTTTGGCATCGAGCGACGGACCAGTGAGATAAGCACTGGGTCGAAGATGTCAATGTTGCCGCCTGAGGCCACGGATGAAGAGGCGCCCATCGCATTCGCGGGAGCAGCTTCACCTAGCAGACCGGGGGCGCGATAGCCACCTGAGCCGATTGACTGCTGACGTGAGTCATACTCTTGGTTTTCCAAGAGCTGAGCCACGACCGCACGGCGGTGTGAATCCTTAATCGCAGGGAGGTCACCATGGTCGATGACCGCGCCCCACTTCTGGATCAGAGACTCTGTATTCATGGTACTTCCCTTTCCTCCTAGGAATATTGGCTATTTAGCCGATCAAAACTTTTTAACGGTGCGTGAGATGGCAGAGACGTAAGCCGACATCGGGCCCGACTTGTCATCAACGTTTTCGATTGGGTCGTTATCAAGGACAGATTCAGTCAGGACTGACTTCACCGCAGCCTTACGACCTGTCGGGAAGTAACCTTCACGTAGGTCATCTAGCTTCGCGCTAAATGATTCTGCATCTTCGAAATCGACTGATTCAGCAAGCTTGCTGAGCTTCTCGGCCTGCACCTGAGTGAGACCTTCGGCCGCTTCGGAGATCAGAATGCCGCGCACCAATTCTTCGTTCTCGGAGCGAAGCTCGACTGACTTCTCGATCTCTTTATTGAGAGCGTCAGTAAGCTCCTCGACTTGCGACGCAAGACCTTCGAGCACATCTTCCTTACCTTCCGGCACGTCGATGTAATGCTCTGTGAACAGATTGCGAAGGCCGCCGATGAATGATTCGACGATCTCAGAACGGAGACCGGTCTCGACAGCCAGACGGTTCTCATCCATCCACTGATCAACCACGTGGTCAAGATAAGAATCAACTTCTTCGATCAAACCAGATGTGCGGGTCTCGATAGCTTCATTGATCTCAGCTTCCTGGATCGCAGCCATCTCTTCCAGCTTCTCGTTGATCTTTGTCACCAGCGCCGCATGGAAGATATCGGACACCTTAGTCTTGAAATCTTCTGAGACTTCAGCGCCTTCAAAGATAGCACGGACATCGTCTGTGATATCGATATCTTCTGATGTCACGCGAGCAGGCTGAGCGATCTTTGACGAACCCTGTTCAGGATAATCATGCTCGCCGTCGGGCAGACCCATCACCTTGGCATAAGTGGCCTTAAGGTCACCCTTCTTCATCTTTGACACCGTATTCACGATGGCTGAAACCATCGCGGAACGTGATGCCGGGTTCACCGAAGTTGGTGAGGTGCTGATGATGTTATGCTCGCCACCCTTATCGCCACCAGGCGGGGTGACCTTGCCACCGACCGGACCTGGGACATGGGCGCCAGGAGCATCCACCTCGTCGATCTGCTGCTTTTGGTTCATTTCCTGTCTCCTCGGGACTTTGATGATTGGTCCAGTGATATTTATAAAATCTGGATATTACAGCTTTGATAGGAAGTTACGGAACACGTCAAGCACTTCTGACTCGGTACGACGTGAACGTGAGGCCTCATTGATGCGCCTCTTATAGCCTGCGATTTCGACTTCCTTCAGAATGCCGTTATCCCAGACCCATTCCTTACCTTCCATGACGCCATGCACAAAAGCATCTGGAGCTGAAGGGTCAGCGACGATGTCAGCAGCTGTAGCAAGGTGAAAGTCATCTTGGACTTCCATGCAGCCGTTACGCTCTTTCAGAGAACCCATGCCACGAGTCGACACACCTAGACGTGCGCCTTCATCCATGAGGTTCTTGACGATATTACCATAAGGTGTTTCCATGATCTTGGCGCGGCCAATGTAATTGTTACCATCTTCGCGCAGCTCTTTGATCATGTGTGATACGCGCTCAAGGTTGATGGTCGGACCAGATGGGTGACCAAGCTCACCGTAAGCACGGTTCTGTTTGATGTGCTCATCGATATAGCGGTTAACTTCGCGCTGCATGATGTGTTTTGGGTATGTACGATTATTGCGGTTCTTCTGTTCGGCCTGCATGAACACGCCTTCAATGAAGTAACTCTTACCGCCGCGTTCATTGGCTTCAGTAATAACTTTCAATTCTTCATTGACTTCGCATATGAGTTTCATTGAAGTTATTCCTTAGTAAGATGAGCCGCCGGTGATTGCCGGACGTTTGTGTAACTTAATCACCAATGATGCAGGACCGGTGCCAGACCTGGTCACTACAACATTTGCAGCAGCTTCACCACCTGTCTCAAGACCAATACCAGCAGCTTGAAAATCCATTGTGCCAGTTAATGCAAGATTTAATACATTGTTGGCGCCGCGCTTGATATTGAATGTTACGCCATTTGCAGCTGCCCAAGATACAACTGAAATAGCCATTTCTTGAACGGTCTCACCTGCTGAGTTAGCAGCCACAACAGCATTGGAGCTGTTTAGGGCGATGTAACCACCAGCAGAAAAGTTGCCAGTGACATATCCACCCTTGATGCCTTTATTGACTACGCGATCAATGGCCATCTTCAGATTCCTCAGCGTTAAACGCAAAGTCGATCAGGTCACGTAGACCTTGGGCGCTTGATGACCCAATCTCGATGAACCTCTTAGCGTTCTCATCTTCAAGCAGAGAATATACCTCAGCTAGCTTTTCAGCGATTGTATCAGCCACATCGACGTGACCATCTTCGAAAATCACGCGACCACCGATGCGAGATTCGACGATGCGAAGGATGCCAAATTGCATTGATTCACGGAACTGCTTGATTGACACTCTAGGTGTCTTTGCAGCAAACGGAGTAACCGCTGATGGTGAAGTGCGGACTGGTGATGTTTCGCCGCCGCGCTTATCAGCATAATTTGTCGGTGTCTGCTTTGTATAAGAACCTAGCTCAGGACCTTTTACAGTTGATGTGCCCTGGGTAATTTTTTGACGCTCACCGACCTTAGGTTCATCACCTGCACGATGATGAATCCTGCGCTTAGTATCAGCTTGATTGATGTTTGCATCTTGATCACCAAAGTCTGTCGTGGTGGAAGTATGCATCGCCTTGAAGGCTTTTTCACCAGCAGCTTTTGGCTCAAGAGAAGGGGATTCATCATCATCGACAGAAGTATCTGAGCGGTATGTACGCTTCTTAGGCGTCAAGGTGGCAACATATGCTGCCTCACGTAGACGCAACGCTTGTTCTTTTAGATCGTTGAACTTTTTAGGCATCTGCGTCCTCCGAAGATTGCTGCTCTACATCCGCATCACCGAACATCTTGGACGCAACATTGATCTTCTCAATCTCCATCCTATCAACCAGCTTATCCATCAGAGCGGCCTGAATATTTTGGGAAAACCCAAGAGAATTACCGTCAACCAGGTTACTGATAGCAGCTTCGATTTTTTCAAGAGAAGTCATCACATCGCTCCTTGCTTACTTTCATGATGGTATATTTATAACTTCCTGTGTCTACCTTATAGGAAATAAGGTATTTTGTATGTCGTCCCAGAGATCACTATGCTAAAGTGACCTGCAGGATTTGCGACAATCGCAGAGTTTAAAGTCAGGTCAGATTGTTTGGTAGTGACAGATGCAGTATTAGATGACCTGACTGTCAATGAGCTGAACGAGTTTGACACCTGTAATCTTCCACCAATTAAGGTACGAAGCGTAGTATTTGTAGATGTCAGGTTTGTCTTGACATTATTGATTGATAAGTTTGTATTTGCAAGTATCTGATTTACATAATTATTAGATGCCTTTGAACCGATTAAAGTCGTGATTGTGGTAGAAAAATTAGAATCATCACCTAAAGCAGTTGCCAATTCTTTTAGAGTATTTAAAGTTGTAGGCGCAGAATTGACTAAAGCAGCTACGGATGTATCGACATATTGACGAATAGCCGTATTCGTGCTAGTTAAAGCAGCCCAAGAGGATCTAGTTGCAATATAAGAATTAGTGTTTGCAAGGGCAGCACGTTCAATTACTTTAGTCTGATATATGGCCGCAGCATTCGCAACTTGCAGACGATCGCTAATAAGAATACGAAGCGCAGTATTTGTAGATGTCAGGTTTGTCTTGACATTATTGATTGATAAGTTTGTATTAGCTAGAGCTAAATTGAATACAGCTAAACTAACACCGCTACCCCCGCCACCAGATGAGTTTGCAGCATACCATTTCCCAAGAGATGAGCTATAGGTAAGAACTTGGTTATTTGCAGGAAACTTGACGGTATCATAGTCTACGTCATCTAAACGATGCAGATTGACTTCACCTGATCCTGGTGTCGAAGTCACCACGCTAGTTGCTAGCCTGCTTATCTGAGAGGCAACTCGTTTCTCAAATGACTCGATCTTTTCATTGACGACAGCTAAGTTTGCTGCTGGGCCTTCAGGACCACGTTCGCCTTGAGGACCTATCGGACCCTGTGGCCCTGTGTCACCCTTATCGCCTTTGTCGCCCTTAGGTCCTTGTAATCCTCTAGGACCTTGCTCACCATCAGGACCCTGTGGTCCGGGGTCGCCTTTGTCACCTTTGGGACCTTGTGGGCCTATCTCACCTTGCGGCCCGATATCACCCTTTTCACCTTGTATACCTACAGGGCCTCTCTCACCCTGTGGTCCGACTGGTCCCTGTGGACCGACGTCGCCTACATCACCTTTCTCGCCTTTTAGACCTCTTAGACCAGGCTCACCTCTCGGTCCTTGCTCACCCTGAGGACCGACTTCGCCTTGGTCTCCTCTTTCACCCTGGAACCCTCTTTCGCCGCGCTGACCTTTTTCACCAGGCGCGCCATCTTTACCAGGAGGACCTTGATCACCTTTATCGCCCTTGTCACCCTTAGGACCTGGGTGTCCTTGAGGACCAGGTGGACCCATGTGACCAGGAGGGCCCATAGGACCACCAGCAGGACCTGCGGGTCCAGGTGGGCCTTGAGGACCCTCACGAATCTCATTGATAAGATCAGCCTTAACCTTTGCCGCCTCGGTCTGTGCGACCTTTAACGCCGCAGCTAGGATCTTAGCTGACTGCAAGGCGTCCATATTTGTCAAAACCTATTCAAGATGTCATGGTCATCTTTTGACACTATGGTATCTTCTAATACCCTAGTCATTCGGTCTATTAGCCTCTTATCTTCCTCTGTCAAAGGTTTAGGTGCAAAGGATTCCTCGGTAGGTACCTTCTGCGGCGGCTGTTCGTCAGACTCAGGTTGAGACTTAGCGGCCATGATGTTTTTGTCAAGCTCATCAGCATTTGACTCTTCCATCTCAGACTCAAGCTCCTCTATGTCCTCGTCAGACATACGAAGCACGTTTTTCTGCACCCACTTCTTAGTATAATATCTGTTTATATACGGATCGATCTGACCTAGAAGCGATAGTCTTGATGTCAATATCTCTTGATCTTTAAGCTCGGTGAAATAGTTATCTTTCTGAAAGTCATACTTGATGTATGACCGCATCTCACGCCACTCTTCGCGTGACATCACACCCTTGAGTGCTAGCTGGATCTCCATCAGGTGATCAAACAGCATCGTGAAGCGGTGACGTAGGCGACCAATGAAACGTGAGAACTTGACCTCATCGCGAGTGATCTCATTCGAGCGACCGATGCTAAACTGTCCGTCGGGCTCAAGGCGTGAGATCGGCACAGATAGAGACTGGTATAGCTTCTTCCTGAAGTAGTCTACATCCGCCATCTCACCTAAGTTCTGACCACCTGGCAAAGTGGTGATCTCGGTACCACGTGCTCCTTCGCGGCGCGGTAGCCAAAAGTCTTCAAGCATGGTCATGAACTTGCGGTCATCGCGGACCTCACCAGTCGATGCATCATAGACCAAGCGGTTCTTATGACGGATCATCATGTCGCGCAGGTATTGCTCAGCCTTAGGCTTAGGTAGGTTACCCACGTCGATGTAGAATATGCGGCGCTCAGGAGCGCGGCTCAGGCGATAGATCACTACCGCATCTTCCAACATGCGTGTCTGGTTTAGAGGCTTGATGGCCTTATGCAGGTGAGAAAGCACCATGCGATTACGGTTGTCAAGCAGGCCAGAGTTAACGTAGCAGATCGAGTCAGGTGAAATCTTGATGCCTTGAGAATATGCGGCGCCTGCTAGACCTGCAGGGTTATACAGATAGTATTCTGAATATGCAGGGACAGTCGGATTCTTACCTTTTGTCGCGTCGCCGTTTTCTTTCTTCTGAGGCACGCGCACCTTACGGATGCGGCGAGGATCGACGTAACGTAGCTCCTTGATGCCGTCACGAGGATTAGATACGTCTATCATGATGTGATAATAGAGCCGACCGTCCACATACCAACGGCGGAAAATCTCGTAGCATATGTTTGAGAAATCCAACAGTTCAAGGACTTCGTCAAACTCTTGCTCTATGCGCTTCTTGATTCGATCTGGTTGCTTCAAGTCATCCATTGAGATGCGAACTACGGATGCATCTTGATCTGTCACCAAAGCCTCATTGACGATGTCATCCACAGCGGCCTCGACCTCTGGGTTCATAGACATCTCACGATAGCGAGTGATGAGCTCAGCCTCGCTCTTGGCTGTTCCTTCTAGATCGACGAATGTGCCATATGCGCCACCAGGAGCAATCTCAACCGCGCCGTCATCCTTCTGTTCTGGAACGAACGAAGGGATCTGTACGGCCTTCTTGGCATCCTCGTCAGCCTTACCTATACGGAAGCCGAATAACTCTATCGCCATAGAATGCCCTCAAAAAAAATAGGTCCGCCATATTTAGCGGACCTATCGTGAGTTCCGCTGGCGACGTCTTTAGACGACCAGCTCACCTGTCGTACCTGGTGTTGTCAGGTCCCAATAATCATAAGCAAACTCGACCGGGAAAGTCTCGATCTGTTCACCTTGATCCCAAGCGAGGTCGATTGCGCCGATTTCGGTTGGGAAGATGTTGACGAAACGATACGTGCGTAGCGATTCGCCAGTCTTAGCATATTGCGTCACTGTGGCTGTGGTGCGATATGAAGCTGAGGTCGCAAGCTGAGGCGCACGTAGGTTTGCCTGGTGCGAGTTAATCGCATTGCTCCACACTTCCATCGCATGACGCACCTGGAAATCTTCATCGTTCAGGATATCGACGCGCCAGTTAGCAAACGTGCGAGTGCCGGCGATCTTGATGCGCCGACCGTAGTAGGCCTGCTCGATCACTCCGACTGAGCTCTGTGGGATCTGTGACGCGCGGCATGTGAAAGAAACACGTGCCCCGATATTCGGAACCCCAGATGGTGTGTCGATGATTACGCTAAAGAGCGAAGGGCGGGCCCCACCTAGTGGGAGGCCGGCCGATGCAAACTCAGAGACATTAAAAGCCATGTCTTATCTCCTCCTTACCGCGCCTTAGGCCCGACCGACGATTTCGGTGAACTCGACGCCGGTGCGGACAGCGACGAAGTTTAGCTGGATGAAGTTAATCGAGCGCGCAGGCTTCACGTAGATGTCGCCGACAAACTCGTTACGGTCGATGACCTCAGGAGTGTTGTTGGTCTCATCGCATACCACGCGGAAGTCATAGATACCGCGGCGCCCTTGCACATCACGAAGGAAAGGCTCGACCAGGTTGCGGAACTGAGCGCGAGTAAACTCATCGTTGAACTCGAACAGAGTAAACTTCGCAGCCGTGCTAATGGCCTTCTCAAGCACGATGAATAGACGGCGGACGTTGATGCGGTCAAAAGCTGACGGCTTCGCAAGCAATGTCTTGTCACCGAATAGCACCGTACCCTGACCAGGGAATGTAGATACTGGATTGATGCCGCTTTTATACAGCTGGTCGCGCTGACCCTTAGTCGGGTTGAATGATAGCTTGATCACGTTCTTGACCTGACCACGATTGAAGCCAGCTGGGCTGAACCATGGGTCGCGCTCATTATCGGTACGCACCATCAGACCAGCGGTGTCGCCGTTCAGAGGAACATAGCGATATAGATCGTTATATTTGTCATACACATACTTGTAGCCGCTATCAATCACCGCGTAAGAAGATGACGGAAGCAGGTTACGGAAGGTGATCGAATCATCGACTTCCTTACCGATGTAGTTAGAGTTATTGACCACGTCGGCGCGCCGCGGAGAGATCACCGCGATGCAGTCCTTGCGGGCTTCAGCCACGTTATTGATGACATGCACGGCTTTAGTCTGATTACCATCACCCGTCAGGATGAGAGATACGTCGACTTCTTCCGGGTTCGCAAACTTGTTATATCCGACGATGTAATCGGCTGAGCGAGGCACGTTACCATCGCGACCAAGGACGAGAGAGTCGCTGAACGGACGGCTTTGCGTACCCGCACCAAAGCTGACACCGGCAGCAGGCTTACCTGCGTTGGTGATGCCTGTAGGATGGGCAGTCCACCACACATACTGAGAACGATCGTTAATAACGTTCTTGTAATAATTTGTGGCGCCATCTTGCGTCAATGCATCTGAGGCCTTAGATACGGCAGCAAACCTCTCGATGACGGTATTAGCACGACCTGACCAGAGGCCATCTTCATCCGCCACGACGATATGCATCTCATCGCTTGAACCACCCTGCTTTGAGACGTATTCCGAGGAACCCGGAGCAGCATCAAAGAAGTTATAGAACTCCCAACGGCGAGTCGTGGTCAATCCAGTAGCGGTGTTACCGACGTACTTTGACTGTAGCACAAGAGAAGTCGTGTTGGTCACAGAGGCGACCTTCACTTCACTCTTATCTGGGCCAGCAAGCAGGATGTCCCCGACGCGGATCTGGTTCACGAATGACGTGCCAGAACCTGTGACGGTGACGCTGTTATTGGTGAAAGATAGCGTACCTGTCAGCGTGCTATTCCACGCATTGGCAGTCGAGCAGACTGACACGCGCAATGAATTGCCAAGCTCACCTGGATACTTCGCAACCCAGCTACCGACACCTGAGATACCGCTTGAGAAGTTTAGCTCATAGTCATCATCGCTCTTGATGACCGTGTTGGTCGTGTTGGCGGCATTAGTCGTGGCGTTACGAGCATTGCTCGTAGTTCCAGCTTCATTGATGACGCGCACAACGTACAGCTTATTGCCGTAGCCAAGGAAGCTAGCGGCGGTAAAGAAATCTGAGGCTGTGTTTGAATTGGGCTTTCCAAATTGCACAGCGAGAGAATCTTCGGTATCGATAAGAACTCGCTTCTGCACTGGACCCCAACGAAAATGACCGGCAATGGCGCCTTCTGTCGTGCTAACGGCAGGGACGATCGTGGATAGGTCAATTTCGCTGACATTCACGCCGGGAGAGACTTGAAATGGCATGATCATTTCCTCCTAAGGTGTCTGATGTATACTCATCCTGGATATTTATAAAAAAGCCATCAGACCCGGATCCAACGATCCAGCCATTCACCATCACCAGAGGAGCCGTCGAGGGCCATGGGATCATCCATCGAGCCATCGTCGTAAAACCCTACCGGTAGCAAGTCCTCATCCATCTCTCGCAGCTTTTCTTCAGCTATGCGATGTCGTATATCTATATCGGTTAGCTCTTTGAAATATAACTGCTTCGCAAGCCAACCAAATAAGACTAGCGTCATCACAAGGTCGTCATTATAGCCTTCTTCGGCCTCATAGCTACTACCTTTAGATACGAAGTTTGACAGCTCCTCAATCGTATCAAAATCTTCGATTATCAGCTTGTCACCTTCGATCAGCTCCTTCAGACTAGAGCATCCGACGGCCTTGACAAACCTTGATGTCGTGACACCTAGCTGGGAGCGACCTGAGAAACCTGCGCTGAGCTGTTGCCCTGCCCGTCCCATCTGCGTGGTCCAGAGGACATTATCGCATTCTAGGTCCCGATGTAAAGTCTCGGCTACGGTCTTGCCGATGTCATTAGTTTCGACCAAGACATATGCGTTGTTATATGCCTTAGCATATCTCGCGATGATCTCAGGATAGAACGAAGAAACGACCGTATTGTTTTTATATTTTGCGACTAATCTATAGGGTACCTGTGACACATCTATCACGGTGAATGCAGAATAGTCTAGACCGACCCCATGACCTGTGTCAACTATGATGGCATATGTGTGCTTATATTCAGGCTGATGATATATGTCCACACCCCAAGCATCCTTCGACACGTTCTTGAAGGCCATGGACCTAAGCTTAGTGCCTGAGATTAGGGTGAGAGTGCTACCAAGGAACTCTGTCTCAAACTCCTGCTTGAATTGTTCTTCGCTGGTATTGCGAATGGTCTGTTCGCGCCACTTGTCATCGCGACCTGGAGTATCTTTCCAATGCACCTCGATAGGGACATACTCGCTGCGCTTCTCGGTAGCATCGACCCACATCTTATAGTAATGGTTTAGACCGTTTGGCGTGGACACCACGATGATCTTGGATGTCTTACCTGAGCTGATCGTCGGATAGACGGATGCAAAAAACTCCTCGGCGATATTGCGAGGCACGAATGCAAACTCGTCTAGGAAGATCAGGTTATAAGAACCGCCGCGGATGGCGCTAGCAGAAGTCGCAGATGCTAGTATCTTTGAACCGTTCTCAAGTTCGATATTACCCTTGTTCCATATGACGATACCTTGCTGCATCCACTTAGGTATATGCTCATATGCTAGCTGTATCTTTGAAAGCATGTCTCGCGCAAGGCTGCCTTTGTTAGCAAGGATCGCGATGCTCTGATTGTCATGAAACAATATCAGCCACAGCATATACCCAGTAACGGTCGTCGATTTACCAGACTGACGAGGCATCTTACAGATAGAGAATCGATTGTCCTTAAAGGTTCTCACCATCTTGCGCTGATATGGATATAACCCAAAGTTGATGAGGCCGCGGTCGACGCTGACGATCTTCATATAATTTTCGATGAAATATTCAGGGTCTTTGGCGCATTTGTGGTATTCACGGATCTGATCTTCCGTGAAGTTTATCTTGATGCCAGCTTTCTTTAGGGTGGGGTTACCAAGATAGCTATCAGACATCTGACGCCTCGCTGTCGATGATGTCTTCCTTGCGTCCGTTTATGATGGCCTGCAGGTCAGCCGTGCTACCGATGAACACAGCATTGTTGACTACCGTGCTGGGTGAAGCAGTCTCACCTCTGATATCTTTATTGCGCTTATGGATGTCAAGCAAATCTTTGTTTACGTCTGATATGGTCTTGATGAGCTGCCCGACGACCTCATATGCACGAGGAGAATCCATGTCTTTGGCCATGGTTAAGAGGTTATCAAGTGCCTCTTTACCCTTACCTATGACATCCTTTAGATTGTTTCGCGCCTCTTTGTAATCTACCTCAAGGTCGTCGGAACCATCAGTTTGCTCTATGACTGCTGGGAGAGCCTCTTGTCTCTGTACTTCTGGAAGATTCAAAGCATCTCTTAGACCATCATGTAAATTACTCATTTTAACTATCCTGTCCAGTTATGGGGTCATACTTGACCCCAGCCTCATAGAAGAATGTATTAGGCGCATATTTCCATGCGGAGTTTGCAGCTATCAAGTTCGGGCTTATCGATGCGGCGCTATTCGCAGTCCCAACGCCGTTTGCAAATAGACCTGGCTGTATCGTGACTCTAGATGTCGTGAGGGACCTATCGATCTCCTCATCGGTGATATCGACTGTGATTCCATACAAGGTGTTAGCCTTAAGATTAGTATCCATCGAATGAAAATTGAGAATGGTGCGCTTGATGATACCACCATCATTCGCAGGAGTCCTCACTGGACCAAAGAACCAACACTTCATCGTAAAATTGTATGTGTATACCAGAGCCCTACGGTTTTCATAATCACCTTCGTAAGTATCATCTATGTTCATCCCATTCAGTATGGTCGGGACGTCCATCTTGATACCCATTTCAGGAATCAGATTGACCGAGTTAGTCCACTCAGGTCCAAAGAAAGGTAGAATCTGCTCCATGATCTGAACGCCATCATCGGCGTTCCTGACGTAAGAGTGGAGCGCAAAGTTTATATTCCAAGGTACCGGGGTGCGCTGATATTTGAATGATCCGTTAGAATTGACGGCCACGTTTCTAGTGGTTGACTGCAAACGCCTAGTGCCATCATATTCAAACCCAGTTATCTCAAATGCAAGTCGAGGAAGGACTGTCTGTAGCTGCGCCGTCAGATCAGGATTGCCACGTATCCTAGCTAACCACTTTTCTTTAGGGCTATAAGATATAGGTATGGCAAGAGTCTGTAACGTGTTATTATCAGAATCGATGCGACTGACCGTGAGGTCATTGAACATGTTACCAAACACAATGACGTATTTGCGAAGAGTCTGATGGTAGAATGTTGACCCGAATATAGGCATGGCGTCAGTACCTATCCACTTCGCTAAACGGATTACGTTCGCTGAAATCGACGTCCACAAACGACTTCTGCGTAAACAGCTCATTGTTAGCTGAGCTGGAGAAGCTTTCTACCCTAAATTCTTGGACCAGATAGCCCGCATCTTCAGCGATAAGCAAGTCAGAGTTCTCCAGCAGATAGCTATAATCAAGTATGTCGCGAGATGCACGAGATTCGATGATATCGACTGCGGTATTGCCAGTGTCAAGACGTTCGGAGCTATAACGGAACAGCTCACATGTCATCTCATATGTATAGAGCTTGCCGTGCTGGTAGAAGATGCGCTCATGCTCGACGAACTTGACCTCATACAGCGCACCATTTCCGTTGTTTATGAACGGTATGTAGATTAGGTCACCTTCAAGAGGCCGCGATGACGATATCGAGTAACCGTTCGCGCTTCCTGATTCTAAGAGGTAATTGTCAGTGTTAGATGAATATGTATCTGGGTTAGTCTCAGTCAGGTAGATATTACCTACCTCATCCGACATCTTTTCTGTGCGGATCTGATCCCAACGGCGACGTGCCATTGTCAGAGTTATCTGGTCTCTGATTTCAAGGTTGAACTTGCTCAGGAAGTCGCCTTCACCTTGAAAGTTCTCAAGGTTATTGACGTAGACTTCTACAGGGACTGCGAGGTCAAACTTCGATAGAGGGTCTTCGCCAAACTCTTCGATCTCATTGAAGATCGTGCGAGGCATGTATTGGACATCGACGCCATAAATCTTGATGGCCTCTACTATGAGGTCATCTTCAACCCTCTGCTCTCGCCCGTAGCTATAGTTGCGGAAATATTTGTTGACCGCCATCTCAATTCATCATGTCCATGACAGGAAGGCTATAGCCGCTATTCATTTCTTTCTCAAGGGTATTGATCTCATCATTGGCCTCATCCCAAATCTTCTGACCGTTGAACTTCACGCCACCAGGCAAGTTCATACCCTCAAACTTCTTCAGGTTCTCACCCCATTGCTTCTTGATTAGCGCAGTGGCGTATTTCTTTAGCCAAGGGTCTGACCAAACGTCGCTGAATGTCTCAGAGTCAAGCACTCGATAGCAGTCGACGATGATATAGTCATCAACCTTGACGTCCTTGTCCCATTTCATATCGACGTATAGACGGTTATTATGGCGATTGAAGCGGATGGGCTTGCTACCGACGAATATCTGCTCAAGTTCTTCGATGTGACGCATACCCATGACATACGGTACGTATGTCGTGCTCGTGAAATCGAATAGGTCATTCAGATGGATCTGATAGCGCACGTTGAATAGGTTTGACACGCTAGAAGCGCGGCCGATATCAAAGATGCGGATGACATAGTTGATGCTATCAGGCAACGTGATGAACTTGTTATCGACATCTGTCTGTGTGATCTTATAGGAAAGGTAGATGTGCTCTGTCCCATCGAAATGAAAGTCACGGTAATATGCAAGAGCATCATCGATGCGGTCATCGATCTGACCGTCATCCACGTTGATGTCTATGACAGGGTAACCCAGCCGTCTAAGGCAATAATCCTTAAATAGCTTTCTAGTAGTCGGTACAGCCATGCCTACCTCCGAGTCCGAGCAGGACTATTTATGGCTTACTTCTTGCCAGCGGCAGCTTCATCTTTAGCCCTAGACCCAGCCGATGAGCCGAAATAGAATGATACGACAGCACCCCAAGCAGTCCCGAGCGTACCTAGCATCACAAGCATCGCCTCACCGCCGCCGGCAGATGGTAACCCAAACATGAGCATATACATTAGCACACTAAAGAATCCGACGGTGATGACGGCAGCTAAAGCACGAGGCGTCCAATCCCTAGGATTCTGCATCGCCATCTGACGCGCACTGTCGCGGTCACCCGCGCTGATGCGTTCCAGGTCAACGTCAAGCTTCTTCATCTCAAGCTTGAACTCATTCTCAGCATTCTTTAGCGCGAGAAGCTGCGCCGGAGTTGCAGCGGCAGCAGCAGCGGCCAGCTCAGCCTCGGTACCATCAGGCTTACCGAGCAAAGTCTCAGATAGCGTGCGAACAGCCATGCCAGCTAGTGGGCCACCCATCGCAGTTGCGATGGATGGTGCTACCGTCTTGACTATGTTAAGGAGCTGGTCCACAGAGTTATCTCCTTATGAAGTTCGCAGACACCATGCCGACGAAACAGCCGACCACAGTCTGGAACGCAGGACCAAGAATCTCAAATATCTTGTTATTATCGACATCTGGATGAAAAATACTAACCAGCAAGATAGCAACCACTGACACCATGATCGATGCAAGAGAGACAATCGATACCTTGGTGACAAAAAAGCTATGCTTCATCTTAGTAGCTTCAATCGCAGGATCTGGTGTCTCTACAGGGGCGACTGGCGCTGATTCTTTATTTTCGGACATGATAGCATCCTCCAGCTATACTGTTATCATCATAGTATAGCTGTGTCACCGTCTATTTAGACATCGGCTACTTAGCGGCCATCTGCGCCCTTATCTTGGTGGCTGAGATGGCATGAATCTCGTCGGTAAAAGTCTCTTGCTCGATCTTATACCCGACATCTCGACCATATGTGATGTTCACGATGTTCGGCACTAGCTGAATCACGTATTTTCCAGCGTGCTTTGCCTGCAAGGATGCATGGATGTTCCTCTCGACCTGCTTGAAGTCAAACGGATTGTCGCCCCATCCTTGACAGTCACGCACCATGATGCATACCTGCCCAGTCTTCTCCAAAGCACGTTCAAATAATGCGGTATGGCCGTCGTGCCAAGGTTGATATCGACCAAGTAGTTGTACCGTAGGTTTCTTTGAATCAAACTTCAAAGGAGTCGATTTGGTGATAGCATCGAATAGCACCTGGGCCCAGACCTCGCTATCCATCTTACACACGCGGTATGTTGGATCTGTAGGAGGCACAAAGATGCTGTTAGTGTCCTCAAAGCGACCGCGCTCGATCGTATCCATCCACACCACGATGTCGGCAGCAAACTTCTCTTGAAACGCGGCACGATATTCTTCCGTCGGACAGACGAAGTCACACACGGAGACAAATCCATTAGCTACATCTGAATCCGCATAGCTACCCATGCGATAGGCCTGACGCAGTCGTCCGGCCGGGCTAAAATCCCAGTCATCAAAGAAAGACCTGACGACGTCTGCATTATTCCACTTCGCTTTGACTCCAGATTCTTCGAGCATCGATACTAGCTTCTCAGCTAGAGTCGACTTCCCGGAACCAGGTAGACCCATTATCAATATCTTCATCAGTCAATCTCCATGCTATCCCATAGCCTCATGTAATCGACAAGATGAGGCTGGTTGTTCTGTGATATATGTATAGCGAGAGTCGGGATAGGTGAGAACAAAGGCACAGGTCCATCCTTGGAAGCCCCGTCGCCCCATATGGTGTTTATTGTCCCATCTTCATTTACGGTAGTCTTACGAAAGAACTTTGCTAAGGATGCAAATAGCTCCCAGTATTCTCTGAACACATCGACATGGGTCATGAAGGTGTTATGCGTGCTATGCAAGGTCCGCCAGTGACGATCTTTACCCATGACTATCATGCATGGGCTTCTCGAATAGATCGTGTTATGTGAATAGGTAAACACATCATCATCTGGCCTTATCGCGACATGTCGCCCAAACCTGAATGACATCGATTCGGCGTGCTCGACCATTGATTTGATGGCCTCAGGCTCATGCAAGTAATCATCCTCGACAGAATATACCCATTTGCGCCCGTGGTCTCGACACATCTCAAACTGGCGCAGGGCTGATGCATTATAACCACCTTCTGACAGACGCGATAGCTCCATCGGCACATCTGCTGACTTGCATGAATCTATCATAAAATCTAATGTAGCATCGGAGCTTCCGTCATCCACAATCCAGATCTTGGCATCATATTCAGAGGCCTTGACGGATGTCAGTAGCGACTTGAAGCACTTCTTTACCAAGGTCGGTCTATCGACATCTATGAACCTGCGACCTCTCTCAGGATGCACGTCTGAGTGGTCGCAGGACCTGAAGATGACATCTAACATGTCTTTAATATGCACCTTTGATCGGAGTCTCGATGACTTGTGGCTTTTGCTGCAACGGGTTCTCAAACTCAGCCTTGAGTATCTGGTCCTTAAAATGCTCCATGAACTGATCTGGACCGAAGTAGTTCCACACGCCAGATAACTGATATATGATACCAGTCCCAGTATTCCTTGAATATTGAATCAACCAAGATAATACTTCTGATTCAAGTTTCTTACCGCATTCGATGGCTCTAAGCATTCTATGTTCTTTATTCGGACCCCACCTCTCTACACTAACTAGCACACCAGACATCGAGGGTTTCATCCACTCAGGCAATATACCTTGGATGTATGCGCAGTGATAGTCTCGACAGCTCTGTGGGCGGATCTCATGCACAGTGCAACCCTTACCTAGGTAGAAGCACGGCTTACCTGGATGCTTGACGTGACCGTTGATGACATAATAGAGCCACTTACAGCATTCGCTACAGTCGCCGCATTGACGCTCAAAATGCACCTCTTCTGGCTGTGACGAGTAATATGTGGTCATATCATTCACCTCTTTTTATGAATGCGCTCTGATAGCTATTTGGTAATATCATGACCTCGACCTTACCCCAGTTACAGTGAATGAAAGAGTCCACCGCTAACCGCGGGGAATAGTGAAGAGGCTTCTGCCCATTCTTCTCAGTATGGCACCATGTGACCGAATCATCGCATAGCATCGCACCACCCACCTTTAGTAGCTTGAACCCTAGAACCATATCTTCAAGAACTTCACCAGCTTTATGATCACCATCGACATATATCAGGTCGGCCTTGACTCCGCGATTTAGCAGATCAACCATACCGTCCCATGATCTCTTTCTTATGAACTCTATGTTATCTGCATACTGTGACATCGATAGGTTATGCAGAAATGTCTGATGGGCCTTCTTTATTGTATCACCGTCTAAGTCTGTCGACTCATCATAAGGATCTATCGAATAGTGTCGATAGCTTGGGTCTTTTGCAGCCAACATATGCGTCATGTTGAATGTAAAATAACCCTCATAGACCCCAATCTCGATTGTGGTCTTAGGTGCGCCTATCCTATCGATGATGCATGAGACACTGGACTTTACATGTTCCGTAAACTCATAAAGTTTCATTCCTTCTGTCATAATGTCCTAGTTACCTCATACATTTCTTCGATCTGCTGCTTGGAGAATGTCATGATGCCGTCATTTGCGCGGTCTGCCAGCTCACAATCCAGCCCACCGATGCGAATAGGGTTATAGTTTGGCTTCACCCCATTTCTATAGAATCTGAAATGGTCTTGATAGGAGACATTCACCTCGAACGTAGACCCCATGACCACTAACCCAGGCTTATCGAAGGCCCTGGCCATATGCTGTCCCACAGAATCCACTCCGACGAAATAATCACACTGTGACACCATCGCCATGAAGAACCTTAGGTCGGCATTCGGTATACCCTTTGAGTTTAGCATGAAATCGTCGCCGGGGTGGATAAACTCATTCGGTCCGAAATATAAAACCACGGCATCTTGCGATAGGAGGCGCCCTAGGTTCAGCGCATCATCGACATCCATGCTGCGACCTGACGGATCCGCAGGCCTGCCGTCGACCATCTGAATGCCTGACCCGTAAGGTTGGAAGACCACAAACTTGCGCTTACCCTTCTGTCGCTTCGCATCCTCGATCATCTTCTGGACGGTGCGGATCTCATTCGAATGACAGTAGAGCCGCGGAGGACTGAGATCGGAATGGTCATCCGTCGAATTGATCTCCTCATCAAACGCCTCGACCATCGACTTTCGCTGGTTGTAATACGAATGCCTGTGATAAGGTTCAGGTGTGCGGAGACATGACCCGCGAACTATCAGGTCAAACGTCCCTCTCTGACCTGCGCCGAAGGTCCTATTCTGAAGGAGAGGGTGACTGAGATATAGGTTTTCCCACCCGTATATCAGCACCTTGAAGTCATCATCCGGATTGAGTCTGTGATATTTCTCTAATGCAGGCACGGCAGCGATCACGCGGCCCGCACCACCCGATAGCAGGAACGTGGTGTTCATCGTGACCACTCACGCAGCGTGTCTCTTGCGACCTCAAGTGCTTTCATCCTATCCCCACATCCTATATGCACGAAAAAATATCTCTGCCACTCTTCCCAGGTGATCCCTGTGTATTTCAGCCCATACTTTGCCATATTATGCGACAGCAGGTATTCATCTATGTCACCTTCTCTGACTTTAGTGATGGCCTTACCTTGGTCAGGTGTGATCGATAGAGGCTGCCACACGTCATGGGTCGACCGAAAAGATATGACCGCGTTCGAAGCGATGCCGACATCCCTACCGTCCCTCTGAAAGTATATATTGTCCTCTATCGCGAACTTTGTAGATGCATGGTAGTTGTCATTGAAGGCTATATGGTGTGGAAAAGTTATCCCTGTCGCGAAGTCCGGGAACTGCGGGTGGATCAGGATATCAGCATCTATCAGAAAATTAGCATCTACATAACGCCCAGCCTCATAGACCTGAGCCTTCTCATAGTTGATGTGCCACTGAGGGAACTTCCTCTGCGTGATCACGTTGAGATCCGCACCGATCCGATCCGCATAAGCGCGGATCGTCGGCAGAGTCATGGACCACAGCTCAGGGAAATAGTCGTCGATGTAGACGACGTGTATGACCTTCTTCACAGGTGCAGCGCAGAGAAGTCCCTACCTGATGGATCCTTGAGCCAGTTTGGGCTCATGTCATCGTCAAGCAGGACCTGCTTCACTTTTTCACGAGGCGTGTCTTCCTCTGTCTCGGCTAAGGTCCTCAGGACATCAACCGGCAGGTGATAGATGTAGCAAATCGCCAGCGCGACGACGTGGACGTTATGTACCCGCAGCTCAGGGTCTTCGATCTTGCAGGCCTCAGCCAATGCAGGTCTTGCGGCCTTGCGGTACTTCATCGCAGGGAAGTGAGGTTGCATCTTGTGGAACCTCTCAGGTACCTCGGTGGGCGACAGCTCAAACCCTGCACTCTTCGCCTCACCGTGGCACCACCGCATAATGTCGATAAGCGACTTGCCGAGCGATACTAGGTCATCATCAAAGTCTGCATCCTGAAAGCTAACGTGTAGGTCTCTAAGAATATTAGGCATCTTTTTTCCTCTCTATGTTCATCGCGACGACGAGACGGCCAGCTGTCGTGGTCGGTACCGCATGGTGCAATATACCTGGGAATATCACCATGGTCCCGCTCTTAGGATGAAAGGTTAGCTCATCCTCAAATACGATCGGTGCCGCACCCTCGTCAACTTCTAAGTATGCGACTGCTGCAAACTCGCTTGGAAAATGAGAATGTTTGACCGTGTGATCGCCAGATTCATACCGAGCACCCCAGCAGTTATAGCACATCAGGTCGAGGTCTACTTTAAAAAAATCTTTCGATATGAATTTGGCACATGATATAGCGAGGTCGACTATCGGAGAGAAGTTGAGGTTCTCTTTATGACTAACCCAACCGCTGACGTAGTTTGCTTTGACATTGCTCTGCATTGAAATCGGGTCGCGCATTCTCTGCTGCTCTATGGCAAGCTTTGCAGCCTTTATCGCATCGACGTGTCTGCTGATGTCGACCGTGAAGATCGGCATTTTCTTGTTCACGGTAAGTATTTCGATCGTAGACAATCATCTAACCCTTTCACCGTGGTCTCACCTCTGAGGTCATATGCATATAGGTCGAACTGGCTCATCGGAAATAGGTCAGCCCTGACGTACATGTCAAGGCTCTCATAGATGCCGTGATGTATCGTATAAGATACCAGAGACCTCGCGACGGCGGGATCTATCGAATATGCATGAGCGCGACATAGGCTGCGGAGGCGGCCGTTAAAGTCAGTCGCGTGTGGAGGAGTCGAATATATCGGCTGCCCTCTCGCCTGCTCAACTGAGCCTAGGTACACTATCGAGTTATAGAGCCTATGGTTCGGATAAGGCTTGACCATCACCGCATCATGCTCTAATATGGCTATCGGTCTGTCGAGAGTCAGACATCGGCACCAGAGGCTATAGTGGCTCATGAAGCACCCCACCTGAGCCCATGATAGCTTACCTGTCACCAGCTTTGGCCACCCTATGTGAGCGATGCCCCTAAGATGGTCAGGCACCTCTGGGCGCCCATTGATACCATCAAACCCTGGCCACAATGTATAAGGTTGACCGACTGCTTCTAGAGTTGCGACGCAGCGAGAGGTTAGCTCTCTCGACGTATCATTACCTTGTAATGTTATGACATACGTCGATTCTATCGAATTGTCACCAAAGTTCGCATCAAGGCTTATCATATAAGGTTACCCTCTCAGAACCTCCGGATAGAAGGTCTCATAGAACCACTTGCAGTTATGTATCACGGTCTCAGACTGGTCAGGAGTCATATAACCTGGCCAGGTAGGACCAGCTGGCTCAAACTTGCTTCTGGTTTTGTGATCTACTAGAGCGCGATAGACGGTGTCATGCTCATAGTAGTCGGACTGCGGTATATTATCAAGGTCGTGTGGAAAAGGGTCGCGACCCATCCAGCGATAGAAAGACTTGATCGAGCCGTTAGGATCGCGGCAGAAATCTTCCCAGCGGAACACAAAGAAGTTATTGGGTCTGCGCTGCATCCACTCATGCACATGAGGCAAGTAGTGTAGCGGCCGCCCCATGTTGCCGCCGATGTCGGTACAATACAGCTCGATTCGCTTTGACATCGGCTCTAGATGAAACGGATGCTCTTTTGATCCGATCGTAATGCGCGTGTGCTTTTGCATCAACTTCTCAAAGGAGATGATGATATCACGGAGGTCGCGAAGGCACACTATGAATTTCGGATCCTCATAGATCGAGAATAGGTCATTCAGGTACGTGTCCCATACGCGGGATTTTGATATCACGTTTGGTTTATCCGTGAGCGCAGAGAACCAACCGTCGGTGCCTTGGCGCAGGAACCCTTTATAGCAATCGGTCAAGGTATTCTGAGGCATCGCGATGAACTCTGATATGCTGCCCGTCTGTATCTTGACCCCATCGAAGAGGTAAGGTAGAGGGCAGGTACCCGTCGTATATGTTGACGGATTCTGCTGTAGCAGATTCATCAGGAGGGTCGACCCGGAGCGTGGAAGGCCGATGCAAAAGCTTAAGTTTTTCATGATATAGATTCCTAAATTAACTGATGTTAGATATTATGTCGTTACCTCTTAGACGAGTTTTTTAGCATATATCTGAGCATTGTGTGCGTGTATATCAATCCACTGAGTACCTGGGATTTGTGTAGGAGATGATCTATTAATTGTGCTATTATTATTTAAAGAACCGCTTCCATTATCTCCACCCCAACCCCACAATGTTCCATCTGATTTACGAGCAAAATTAACTAATTCCGTTGATGATACTTCAGTCCAATTCGTACCTGGAACCTGTACCGGCGATGACCTAGAGGTGACAGTACCGTCACCTATCGCACCATATGTACCAAGGCCCCAAGTCCATAATGTTCCATCTGACTTACGAGCTATAGCATGAGGAGACCCACCGGCTACTTCAGTCCACTGAATGCCTGGTACCTGAACTGGGGATGACTTATTGACAATCGTATTATCTCCAATAGAACCCTCAGTATTTCTACCCCAACCCCATAATGTGCCGTCAGTTTTTATTGCATATGAGTTTTCCTTACCAGCTATGACTTGGGTCCACTGAGTACCTGGTATCTGAATAGGAGATGATTTATTAACTCTAGTATTGTCACCAAGATTACCATAACTATTAAATCCCCATACCCATAATGTACCATCTGATTTAAGAGCTAAAGTATGATGGTCTCCATTGCAACTTATTATTGTCCATTGAGTACCTGGAGTCTGTACCGGCGATGATCGGTTCGGCACTGCGGTACCATCACCTATCTGGCCTAAATCATTACGTCCCCATCCCCATAAAGTTCCGTCATTTTTCATTGCCTGCAATGTTTCACTAAGTCCCCCGCTTCTACACCATTGTGTTCCTGGTATCTGTACAGGAGAACTAAAAGAAGTTAAATTATTCTGACCATTCTGTCCACCTGAACCATTACCTGAATACCAGAGAGTACCATCTGATTTTGTATGTAACATTGATGCATCACTACCACCCAATTTTGACCATTGAGTTCCTGGTATCTGGATTGGAGATGATAGAAAATCGGTACAATTATTTCCTAACCTCCCCTGCGCGCCCAACCCCCAGGCCCATAACGTACCTGGATCATTAGAATTATCATATGTCCCTATGCACCCATCGACGATGAGCTGGTACATCTGGTTCAGCTTGAATACGTTGGTCTTTATGGTACCTGACATGTCTTGCTCGCGCCTACCTTATTCCTGATCTGACCTATCACGTCTCCCCATGAACCATCAGAACCCTGGCGTAGCTCGACGACGTTATCGCCGTACCAAGGTAGGCCGCACCACACGAAGTAAGGCACCATCGGCGTCAGCACGACGACCTTGGCGCCCATCCCCGCAGCTAGGTGCGCGACCGACGTGCAGCTCGACACGATCAGGTCCATCTTTCGCACCATGCAGTAGGTGTCTAGCCAGCTATTTATGCGGCGTCCGATCCACTCAGACCCGCGGACCAGATGCGACTCGATCTGGAAATCATGCAGCCTACTGAGCGACGATAGCGACTCGAAGACCTCGATAGGGACCTGTCGAAACTGCTCATGCTCGAACTCTGGGTTACCCTGCACCTTCACCCCAATGTTCATCATGTCGCGAGGTGGGTTGAACAGCGGGTCTTCGACATCGACTCTCAAGTAGTCGAGCCTCTCCATTCCGACCGTCGGGCCTTCGAGCCGAAAGATCGTAGGTATACCCATGCTCGGTATCAGGCAGTCGAACCCATCGGTAGTCGCGAGAGAATCTGGGTGAGCATCGTGACCCAACCCTCTCATCAGGTCCACCATGCTCCTAGGACAGAACACGACTACATTCGCGCATTCTCGCGATATCAGCGGCAGCCACCGCGAAAACATCAGACAGTCACCGTGACCACCCTCCATGAGCACGGCGACTCGATCATTCCGTCGCGGGCGCCGCACCTTCGTCAAGTCTAGGTTACGATGCAGATGTGCGCTACCAAATACTCCGATCTCGCGACCAGAGTTCATCAGGTCGAACCCATCCAGAAACTGGCCGCGACGCACCAGATGCCATCCCAGATTGAACCTAGCGGCAGGTATGTCAAGAGGTAGCTTAGACAGTATGGAATACGCCTCGTCATGACGGCCCTGAGAGTTCACATACAGGGCAAGGTCAACCTGCGTCAGCGGCTCCCGTAGGTCGACATCTGGGTGCCTTAGCAATCCCTCAGCGAGGTCTGGTCGACGCATCTGGTAGAAGCACTTGGCCATATTCATTTTCAGGCCTGCGCGAGCCGTCCGATCGGAGACGGAAGCGTGGTGCTCAGCCATCATGGTCAGCGCACCCATGTAATCCTTGCGGTCGAATAGGATCTTAGCTGGATCAGACATCGCGATAAGACAGACCTTGCTGGTCAGGCGATGTCTTGGTCCATGCGACAAGAGAATACTTGGTGCCTCGAGTCACAGGTGTCGAGCGATGGATGTGCTGGATCCCGCTAGGCCATAGCAGGATCGATCCGACTGGACAGCTGCGGTTTGAAAACCCATACCGCGGAAACTCTAGGTCGCCTCCGTCATGACCGTCGTTAAGCTTGACGGTGCCAGTGATTAGAGAGTCATCCCAGTGAACAGGGAGCTCGCGCTGCGTGGTCGGCGTGTATTTGATGACGAACGGAACCTTCCAACCAGTGAACCACATTGACGACGGCATCCTATAGAAGTCCTCGAGAATCGGCTGTAGCACGACCTTCCAATGGGTGCAGAAGGATCGATATAGGTCTGGGCTAATCTTGTCGATCCGAAGCTCCTGCCCAGGTATCGGATCATTAGGGCGACTCTCGTAGCGGTCGATGGAGTCAGCGGCCTCTATCACCGCGCGGCACATTTCAGGCTTCCAGAACTCGACCTGAAGAATGTCCTGCGCTACCTGCTGCACCTTAGGCTTCATGTATATGCTGTCAACGTAACTCATTATATGATTTACCTCTTCGTGTCGGCGCCCATTCCTATGTATGGGCGACCGTCATATAGCTTATCGGCATGAGGGCCTGACGAGTCGACGAAATGTAAGAAAGCCTGATACTGTGAATCACCTTCGAACCCGTCACGCCAGTGGTTGACCTTGGTGCCTTGGTAGATGACAGCGTCACCTGGGTATAGCGCGACCATCTGAGGGGACTCGTGTCGCTCCTTGTCCATCATCCATATGGGCCACAGGCTCGGGTATTCGCCGCCGAAGCTTATCGTCATCGAGTGCTCGCACTCGGGTCTATCGACATGAGGTAGCAGCTCAGCACCGGCGTGATATATGCGTGCATAGGTGTATGTCGGTAGGAGATCGACTCCGGTGACCTTAGAGACCATCGGCGCTGACATGAGCATGAATGTGTCTAATGCGGGGTCTCCGTACACACAGTTGCTCAAACCTACCTGAGGGTCTCCGTCGGTCATGCGACCTGACCTTCGGAGAGTCTCCATGTGCCCGCGAAAGAAATCAGCCATGAAATGCGGGATGAACCCGCGCATTATCACAAACCCATCGCGCTCATAGTCAGCGTTCATATATCCTCCTATCGGTCTCGATCCATATCACTAGGCACTTGCGTGTGCCTGACGTGACCGGATGGACCGCATGTTCAAACTCATGGTAAGACGGGAATATCAGCATGTCACCTGCCTTCGGGCTGAAGGTGACGTTGAGGTTACACAGCTCGATCTGTCCGCCAGTATAACCATCATTCAAGTACCAGAGGACTGTCCAGTCTCTCGGCACGACGCGGGTCAGCACGTTATCGACGTAGTCCTCTGAGTCATTGTGTCGGTCATACTTGCCACCTTGGCCGTATGAGAGGAGCTGAGGTTCCTCGATGCGGGTGGCTGTGGTCTTGTATCTAGGCTTGAGAATATCATCATGTATCTGATATGTGGTAGATATGACATTAGATACAGTATCAGGCGGCATCCGATGTCGTCCGGTCGAGCGATAATCAGATACCGACTGGCCGTCGCCGTGGCCCACGGTCGTCGGATGGGGCTGCGAATCGGTCAGAGCTAATAGATGATTGACGATGTGAGGTGGGATGAACCTCTGTCGGTAGATAACCATGTCAAAAAGTTTCATGATATAGATTCCTAAAATTAAAAATATTTATAATTTCTTAGATAGCAGACTTTCGAGCGGCGCGATGACCACTCCCTCCACCATTAGAGATGTGAGACCACTGGGTACCAGGAATCTGAATAGGAGATGATCTATTGATATTTGTATTTTCACCTAGTGCACCCCCTTGATTATACCCCCATGACCACATGGTGCCATCTGACTTGCGTGCCGCAACATGTTCACCTTCTTGACTATTACCAACCTCTACCCATAAACCTAGTACCTGAGTTGGTGATGATCTATTAGCATCTAAACTTTGACCAATCCCGATCGCGCGGCCCCATGTCCATAGGGTACCATCAGATTTGCGCGCCGCACTGAGTTCCTGCCCAGCACTAATCTCGGTCCACTGAATACCTGGTATTTGTATTGGTGATGATCTGTCGGTGATTGTACCGTTACCTAGCTGACCCCTATAATTGAAACCCCATGACCACAAGGTACCATCTGACTTGCGTGCCGCACTATGACATCTACCCGCGGCCATCTCTACCCATTGAGTACCGGGAATCTGAATAGGTGATGATGCACTATTAATATTTCCAACACCTAGTGCACCGCAGCCATTACTACCCCAAACCCATAAAGTACCATCGGACTTAATGGCTCCGGTATGAGCATTACCAGCGGTAATATCTGTCCATTGAGTACCAGGAATCTGTACCGGCGATGACTTATAACAATCGGCGTAGACTATAATGTTGCCTAGCTGGCCCTGGACGCCGCCACCCCATGCCCATAACGTGCCGTCGGACTTGCGGGCTAATGTATGATCGGCACCACTATGGACCTCTGCCCATTGGGTACCTGGTACTTGCGCTGGTGATGATCTATAACATCCTAATCCACCAGTACCATCTCCTAATTCTCCACAGAGATTATATCCCCATGCCCATAGTGTGCCATCGGACTTGCGGGCTGCGGTATGGTTTTTTCCGGAGGATACCTCTATCCACTGGGTTCCTGGCACCTGCACCGGAGATGAACGGCGGGTGACTGTGTTGTCGCCTATTTGACCAAATTGATTAGATCCCCAGGCCCATAACGTACCTGGATCATTAGATACATTATATGACACCCATCGCCCAGCGTTGACCTTCTGGTATACGTCCTCAAGCTCCCATACACCGCAGTCAGCGTTGGTGATCGCCATCTATTTTAGCTCCCAGAGTTCTGATAACGCGCACCTAGCTCGACGCCATAGTAGCGGACAGTCACCGGCACCTGCTTCGTCACGCGCTCACCGTTCTCAAACACCTGCTCTTCCCTGGTTCCGACCTCTTCAAGCTTATGGAACTCCTGAAAGGATGCCCAAGGGTCAGCGTCATCTATCGTGAATGACTCGAGGCGGTCGAGCTGCTTACCGCGGATGCCTGCGATCTTCGACTCCTTCGCACGGAACTCCTCGTGACGCTCGACGATGCGCTGCGCCAGCACGGCTGGATCGACTCCTCGGAAAGTCGCTTCATCCTTGACAGCTGTCGTCGATATTGACCTGCCGGTCAGCACTGCCTTGGCCTGCTCATACTTGTACACGCCAGCGACTGTCGCAGTATCATCATACTTACCCACGAGGTGTGCGCGGCGGAGCGCGTTCTCTTCCTCGTAGAGCTTCGGCTTCGCGTGCCAGATCTCATGCTCGATGTATCTGCGGACATAGAACGCGAACTCTTCTGATGTGATGACCCAGCACTGGTTGTCGGGATCATCGGTCGCATCGTCGTCAGCAGTCCCGAAATAAAGATGCGGCTCGACATTGTCTCTGAATAGGACCTGGAGTCCCTTGATGTCAGGGTCACGCGGCCCTTCCTTCGGTGTCTGCCGATTGATTGAGATCCCGGTCGTCGGATCTATCTGGGTGTACTTGAAATATTTCATATGTCGTTACCTCTTAGACGGACTTGCGGGCTGTTGTGTGGCGGAAGCCGCCGCTGACCTCTGTCCACTGAGTGCCTGGCACCTGTATCGGCGATGACATGCAGGTGGCTGTGTTGTGGCCTAGCTGGCCCTGGATGCCGCCACCCCATGACCACAGCGTGCCGTCGGACTTGCGGGCTGTTGTGTACTGGCCGCCGCCATCGACCTCTGTCCATTGGGTACCTGGCACCTGTATCGGCGATGACATGCAGGTGACTGTGTTATCGCCTAGCTGACCCTGGATGCCGCAACCCCATGACCACAGCGTGCCGTCGGACTTGCGGGCTGTTGTGTGGTTGGTGCCGCCGCTGACCTCTGTCCACTGAGTGCCTGGCACCTGTATCGGCGATGACCTGCAGGTGACTGTGTTGTGGCCTAGCTGACCAAAAAGATTGTAACCCCATGACCACAGCGTGCCGTCGGACTTGCGGGCTGTTGTGTGCTGGCCGCCGCCGCCATCGACCTCTATCCACTGGGTTCCTGGCACCTGTATCGGCGATGACCTGAAGATGGTTGTATTGTCGCCTAGCTGACCATTATTTATACCCCATGCCCATAGGGTACCATTAGATTTGCGGGCTATTGTGTGGTTGCCGCCGCCGTTGCTGACCTCTGTCCACTGAGTGCCTGGCACCTGTATCGGCGATGACCTGCAGATGAGTGTGTTGTCGCCTAGCTGACCAATGCCATTGTTACCCCATGACCACAGCGTGCCGTCGGACTTGCGGGCTGTTGTGTGGCCCGTGGTGCCGCTGACCTCTGTCCACTGGGTGCCTGGTATCTGCACCGGCGATGAACGGCGGGTGACTGTGTTGTCGCCTAGCTGACCTTGATTATTATAACCCCATGACCACAGCGTGCCGTCGGACTTGCGGGCTGTTGTGTGGTAGCTGCCGCCGCTGACCTCTGTCCACTGGATGCCTGGCACCTGTATCGGCGATGACCTGCAGGTGACTGTGTTATCGCCTAGCTGACCAAAAAAATTGTAACCCCATGACCACAGAGTGCCTGGATCATTGCTCACATTATAGGTGATCCATTCACCCTTCAGTATGTTGTCACGGACGTCCTGAAGTCGCCAAGCGCCCTTGGTCGTCGTGCCGCTCATCAGGCCACCTTACCGGCTATCATCGCCTCGAGGCGGTTCCCGACGTTCGCATAGACGCGAACCTTATACCCGCTCGGTAGGTGCTTCGGTGCATCTAGCACCTCGACGGTAGAATCAGCCGGAACAATCAGGTCATAGCAGTAGTAACCTTGTATATTGTTTGACCCGTCTGTCCAGACCACACGAGCCTTGACGTCATATGTACCATCATCATTCGATAGCAGCACCGACTCGACTACGGCCGCGCCTGTGGCGGTATAGAGATCGGTGAAGGTAGCATCGGATGTGACGTCGACACCTGCGCCGAAGTGGCTGGTGCCGTCAATCACTTCGAATGCGATCGTCGCATGTAGGCTAGAGTCAGCCGAGGCCTGCATCTTGATCTTATCGCTAGGTTGTAGCACCTTCGGGCGTTTGAGTAGCTCGACGGCGGAACCCACCGGTACCGGCACTGTGAATGAGTATGAATTGTTGGCGTAGGTGGTACCGTCAAACTGACCTGTTATCGTAGCATTAGCCGTTGTTATATTTGACACATGAATCGAGCGGATGACATAACGCTTGCCTGAAGTGGCAGCAGCCACAAAAGCATTGCGTAGCGTCGTCGTGGGTGCAAAGCCCACAGCATTCGCGATGGCGGTATTGAAGTCGCCGCCACCTGCGCCACCAGCGGCCGCGGCAGCATCCCAGTATATGCTGGTTCCGTTCGTCTTTAGGACGAAGCCAGCTGTCCCGAGAGAGCTGTTTGCTAGCAAACCTGCGATGCTCGTATTGCCAGATACCGTCAAATTAGTGCTGATCGTCTGGCGACCGGTGTGCGAGATCAAACCTGTGGTAGTGAGAACCTTGGCGGCGCCACCTAATGTAGTATTGCCAGATACTGTCAGGTTATTGTCGATCGTCTGCTGACCTGTGACTGACACTAGACCTGTCGCAGATATCGTCTTGGCTGCGCCACCTAATGTCGTATTACCAGATACCGTCAGGTTATTATCGATCGTCTGACGACCGGTAACAGAGACTAGACCTGTCGCAGATATCGTCTTAGCGGCGGCGCCAAGAGTCGTATTGCCTGAAGAAGTCAGCGATGACGTGACCGTGAGCTTGTTGGTCGATGTGTTACCTGTGACCGCAAGGTTAGACCCTATCGTCGCGCGGCCGTTAGCAGACAAGATTCCGTTAACAATGGTCGTCGTCGCGGCGGAAGAACCTAGCTTGGTGGCACCGAGAGACACGAACCTCACGTTCGCGGTGACTGTGTTAGCATATAGCTTGGATTCGTCGATTGCGAACTGACTTAGGCGGTTGAACGCCTGGTTCGAGCGTATCCTCCAGGTATCAAACGTGTTCGATAGCTCGACGTTAGCGATCTTAGCCATTTACTGTCCCTTTAGCTCTGAAGATCAGGTATATTTATACCGATCATTGCTTGTCATCCAACCTTTCTGCGCCAGGTATCAGCGCCATCAGCATCGCCTTGATCACCGCCACGTCCCTACCGATCTCTCCTACGGCGCGTTCCACGTTGTCAAGTCTCTGCTTATCCAACTTAATCTTACGATGGGCCTCAAGCGCAGACTTATCTACAGCGATGAGAGCCTTCGAATGTTGATCCCGCAATATATCATTGTGGTCTTTGACCTTAGCATACTTCATGATAGCGCGACTGCTCGTAGGTCTTTGATACGAGGTATGACTGCGGCATCTGATGATAGCATCACTATCTTGATGGCAAACGTCTTGAACGTGTCATGTTTGCCGCCGCTAGCCCCCGTGTAGACGATCTTCTCTGCGATATATTCATCCTCGACAAATTCTTCTGCTGAAGTCGTGAATGTCAAGTCTGGATTCTTTCGGCTCATCTCGACATAAGGCCGATCATCAAATAGCTGCGTGTCGGCGCCTGATAGAACTTTGTAATAGACCTTTATGTCTGTGCTCGCAGGCTTATTGACATTGACAAATACCCTCAAACCATCAGCATCAAACCCGTCGGCCAGATTAACTTTGCGCGTGATGTACCTAGCCTTTGCGCTACCTCCGCGACCTGTCGTCTCACCCGAGCTATTATTATTGATCGAGTTATGAAAGACGAAGGTGCCAAACTTCTCAGCATTGATGACAGGTGATACTCTATCATCGGTAGACCGCAACGTCGCCCTAAAGGTGATATCGCTAGCTGTCGATGCATTGATCTGTTTCGTCGTATCAAAGAACCTATTCTCACCCACTAGCGCATCAACAAAGGCACCAATCGTGTTAGATGATGCAGTTCTTGTCTTGACTTGATAGGTTATCGTGGTTGTATTGTCAGGTATTGTGGAGCTTACGACAGCAGAATATCCTGAGAAATTGATTAGCGATGACTGGGTATTACTTGTGAAATCAACAGTACCAGGACCGCTCTCAAACCTGCAGCGATAGAGAACAAACTTCAGATCCTTAAATTGCTCCACCGAAGCAGTGCCAGTATTTTGTGGCTTTATCAGGTTGCCACCAAACGGCTGCTTTGTTATCTCTAACCCAGATTGTATATCAAGTCCACCGACCGTAGCGACAAACACTCTATATTTGTTGCTATTGGTCGATAGCGATATTGCATATTCTCCAGGTTCCAGATAGACAGGAACATCGAATGTGAACTTTGTGGCCACGTTACCTTCTAGAGAAGTCTCAACCTGACTAGGTATCAATACCACCTGAGATCCGGCGATAATTTCATATGTAGGTAAACCTAGTGCAACACGCCGTATATCAAGAGTCACCGGAGCAAATAGATCCTTAGAATAGAAATATATGTCGCATGATGATACAAACATCCCTTGTGGAAACTCGATGTCTGTGACCGAGAAGGTCTGCGACAGAGGGCTCGGGCCAGATCTAGTCACACCTGGTTGAGTCAATGGTAATGATGTCATCTGTTAGTCATCTCCTGTGGCTTGTTATCTACCAAGGTCATATGCATCAAGTCCCAAAGCTCGGATCTGTCCATGTCGGATCTTCAGCCACCAAGGCCGCGCGCTCTGTCGAAGCCACCGTGATGGAGTTTTCAATCTGATCAAATCCATATCCACCTGCAGTATCAATATACTGTGATACCCAATATACTGCTCCGCTAAAATCTAAGTTTGTCTCAGAATTATTTTCAGCAGCAAGCTGTTCACGAGCAGTATCTATGGTATCATTAGGGTTTACCAACAAATTAGAATAGATGTCATTTAAGCTTCCTGTTAGCTGCGCTGCTGCTTCTTCCTTACTCAAAGAAGGATCAAGAGCATTGATAGGCTGACCTGTCTTTGCCTCTACTTCAGCTATAAAGTCAGCTAGAGACCTGCTACTATCCACAAAATAGTTTTGGGTGATAGGGGTGATAGTAATAGGAGTATCATCACAATATATAGGTGTTGGATCATAGACAGGTGGATCAGACGGCGGTGGGGTCACAGGTTTGACTCTACCCTCTGAGGTAAACGTTGCCTGGGCCCATGTCGTGCTAAACCTAGGTGTATATGGGTCATCCGAGAAAAGGACCAACTTAGTGCCAGCGGGCACCCTGTAAAATGAATTAGTTGATGGATTTGGTATTTCTATATACCCGTTGGCCCTACCGTGCTTATCTGTATACAGCCTACCTAATCCGATATTAGCTGTAGCCGATCCGACCCTAATCTGAGGGCTATAGAACCTACCATCAAACCAACAGAATATCTCAGTATTTGGACGCATACCTTCGACATCAAACTTGATGGATATAGCTCTGGCAAATGGGATTACATCACCCCCGCCAGTACCTCCACCTGGAGATCCGATCGTACCTGATATCCTAAATCGCTTGATCTTATCTGGATCAAATATCCGTGATATGCCGGCTGATCCCTGGCCGCCTCCGCTACCTGGATATACCTCTTCAGTTATCAATCCACTAGATTTGAAATAATCATAATTGAACCATGTGCTATTCCAGACGTTCCATCTACCAATTAGCCACCTATTTTTCTCGACGGCAGTAGAGACTCGATCATCGATAGCACCAGGTAGGTAACAATCATTTATTCCATCAGGATTAGTCACAAGAATTGGTGCTGCAACTGTATCATACCAGAAGTCACGATCAGGTGATAATGTTAGCTTACCAACCCAGTTTCCGATCTCAAACGGATTGATATATTCAAGGTCTGATGCAAGGTCTTGCCTAAAGACAACTTCTTCAACATAAGGTAGAGTTATCAAGCTACCTTTCTTAGTGACATTAGTCTGGGTACCAAGATTAAAGTCGATCGCGTTTTGTGTAAACGGAGGACGACCATAGTTCTCATCGAAATCAATCGATGCCTTATAATCAGGATTTGTTACATCTGCTACGTTGGAACCTTTAAAGTTATCAACCAGGATCCCATTTTTGAATAGCGTATTACCTTGAGAATCTTTGAGATCAAGCTCCTTGACATCTTTCTCAAGTAATGATAGCGCCGTATAATATTCTATGCGGCCAACTCGCTTTTCGATCTTACCTATGTCACGCATGGTAAATCTGCGGTTATCTGAATATACCAGAGACACGCCGCGCGCATCAAATGTATAAGGTGCGACTTTTATCGATGCGATAGTCATGGCATCTTCTACGTCGGCGGGCGCCAATGCATTATCATATGATGATATGCCCGGAAGAACGACAAACTGACCTGTCTTGGTGAGAACTAGCTTATCGGCGCGAGATAGGTAATATGAATAGTCAGAGTTTATGGACTGCGAATAGTCAGGTAGCTGCACCGACGTATCAAACGTCAAGGTAGAGTTTGCAGAGTTATCAGTCCGTCTAGCGCGGAAATCGTATGCATCAGCCAAACGTACGACGGTACCTTGGCTGGTCGTATATGAACCGATATTAGCATAAGATACCGGGTAAGAATTGACAGTCAATGCACCCTTACCAGAATGCGTATAGTAATTGAATACCACATTGATGTAGCCGTTAGGTGCTGTCGCGCCTACCTTGAGCCTCAAGCTAGCATGGTCATAATAGGTATCTTTCTGACCAGTATCAACCACAAACCTATTTAAGATATTAGAGACGTTGTTAGTGGTCGAGGTTGGGATCTTAGTATTGCTGCCTGCCCAATAGACAGCAATAATCCGATCTAGGTCAGATTTTAACAATGAGTAATTCGTATTTGCCGCAATATTACGAAAGACTTTAGTCGAGTTCAATACTCTAGTCTTCGTACGAATTCCCGGCCGAAGACTCGCATCATTTTCGACATCTATACCAGCGATGATATCGCAGGTACCATTGAACGTACCATCATTGAGATTGATTGTTGCCTGGCCAGGTGATCCCGCCGAGACTGAAGCTATAGTTACGGTTCTGCTTCCGCTGTCAAGAGGGATGTGCTTACCCTTTGCAAAAGTCCCGCTTGCAGACTTCGTGATAACGGTGTAATATCTAGCAACAATTCCTGAAGGAACCACGCCGCTTGTTGCACCCAAAAACCTCTCATTTCCGTTATCCGTCAGAATCGTGGCTTGACCTGAGACAAAGGAGATGTTTTTGAACACACGACGGACCTCATATTCAGATGAGGTGATCGTCTTGATATAATCGTGTGGTAGCTCAAATACGTAGGATGAATAGAGCGGATCGAATATTTGCGTCGATCCGTTGCTATACACACCAACCGATGCAATGTTTGCAAATGCTTGGACATTGCTATGAGTCCCAGCTATCACAGACCTGACATTAGCAGACCTATTGTTACCTGACATCTGAATGTTATGCAAGGCTAATAGATGGACAGCAGTATTACCAGAGCCGCTATCATATATGAAAGCAGATGTATGCGCTGTGCCTATTTTCGTCGCAGCACTTAAAGCACCACGATTTGATACCTTATGGAGCTCAACTGCACCTGTGTTTGAAAATGCGAAAGATCCGTTAGCTAAGGCAGTCACCTTTAGGTAATTACCATAGTATGTCCCAACGTCATATCCCGTCTGAGATTCTGTGTCACGGCCCTTAGAGACAACAACCTTACTAGATGTCAGATATTCGACAGGGTACCCGCGGACTATGGCCTTACCTGGGGTGAGAGTGAGGAAAAGATTGGCGGCTTCAGACCCATTAATTGATACTGCGGCCTTGAACGGTCGAATCTCATAGTCGCCCGATTCTTCATATGTCCTCTTAGCCATGACATCTAGCAGCGTCGCATATGCAGGCTGATTGATCGGCACGCGAGGCGTACCCTCGACAAGACGTATTAGCTCAAAATAGTTTGTCGGTAGGTTGTTGGACGTTAGACCGTTTCTACCAAGGTCAACCTTGTGTAGAGTCAACCTTATGCGATAACGATCGGCGCCGGGAGCAGAATAGTTATATGAACCTTGCGCTGGATCTAACAGCTCGGTATCATCAGCCGCTGTTACGATGTCTTCTGCATAGATGAAGCCAACGGTTGCATTGGGTGATCCTGATGTATTAGATACGGCGATTGTCTGGGCAGGGTTTTGCACCAGATGGCCTCTGACGAAATATACACCTTTGTCGACATGAACAAGAGTCGCCTGAGTCACAGCACCTGATCTGGCGCTATTTGCATACCCTATGACGGTATTCGTCGCAGCATCATTGAACCGTAGCACTTCATTGTTGGCGATTAGATACGAGCCTGTGCCACCACGAATTAGCGATGAGATAGCTATCGTCGGCTCACCTACGGCTGTCGAAGGTTGAATGAGCTTCACCCTCATTCTAGCGCCTGAAGTGATACCTGTGACAATCGAGTTTGCAAACAGGTTGACGTTTACAGTATTTGCGGCCGTGGTGCTACCAACCGTATTACCACCAAAAGTGGAGTTTAGACGGACACCATATACGTTAGTCTCATAGAACAGCTGGCCGTCTAGGACTCGCGAACCGTCCTTGAATACATGCTGCCCAAATTTGCTAACCTGATCCTGCAATATTGTCTGTAGCTGCGTAAGCTCACGAGCCTGCACAGCATAACCAGGACGAAACAGAATCCGATGATAGTTCTTATCAGGAGAAAAGTCATCGTAGTAAGGGGAGACGTTATACGTCGTGATATTGTTAGCCATTTATATTTCCCTGCCTAAAATGACATCACGAACCTGAAATCTTCGATCTGGTCGCTGGCTCGGACGATTGGGCTTCTATTCTCTATATAGAGCACATCCCCACTACCCTCACGAACCGCTGACCTGACGAAGGACGACACCGTGGATGTCGCACCAGATGACTGACCTGTAAGCGTCTCACCTGCTGAAAATCCGATACCAGTCCCGCCAGTAGTGAGCCTGATGACCCTAATGAGCCCCGATGTGGAAGATTCATTGGTGTTAGCAAAGCTAACGACTCTGGCTTTAGCACCGCTAGATGCACCGAGAAGGACTTCGTCATCCCTATATCTTCCCAGCACATTAGATACGGTAATCCTTGAACACTGGTCAATCACAGCTGCATTCGCAGATGGGCCTGAGCGCAATAGCGGATCACGTATCAGACCGACCGTGCGAAAATCATTACCGACTGCGACAGAGTTTGATTCAAGACCAGATGCGGATACCGAGAACATGATTGTATCAGCACCAAGCTCCTCACGCGCATTTGAACCGTGACCTCCAGGAGGAGATAGAACGGCCCGCGCGGATGCTCCAGAACCATGGCTAGAATTAGCTGATATCATCACGTTAGCGGTCGAATAGTTTCGTCCTGTGCTTATCATGGTAATCCTACGGATCTGACCACCTTGAGAGTTTGAGACATATGCTATCGCCCTCTGAGAGAAGGTCGCTCCGCTGTCACCTTGTATGATGACATTCGGTGCTACGACGTAAGATGATGAGGTGTTAGGGACCGTAGTGAATGCTCCGTTGACGGTAGCTATCTTCCCCACACCAGAATACCTAATGACCCTGCGGAGCTGGCCACCACCCCTACCACCTGAGATGTAGACGGTAGAACCTGTGTAGATGTTATCAACCTGAGATGCTTCGCCACCAAAGGATACGGTAGTGCTATTTGTGACCAATGCAAATGTGTTTGATATCGAGAGATATCCGGAGCCGTTGGCTGATATGACTATGTGTTCTATCGACCCATTTGCGGCCGCAGCCTGCACAGTAGCTTGTGCGCTACCGTCATTGGCCGTGACATCTCTGATAGGTATATTGGCATCATCCATGAATTTCAAGCTATCGGCTGAAGAAACCGTGAACATGAATTTCCAACGGTAACCATCCGATGTTCGAAATATTCTAGTATTGGTTCCAGTCGGCTCGACGGTAGACTGCGCGCCTCTATTATTATCAATGCATTTATAGACATTGTTATCTGATGAGATGACATAGAACTGCTTACCAAACAAGGTAGCATCGTTATCGATATACTGAGTATAGACTGTGCCAGAAGTCCAGTTAAACCTTGGGACCACATGTATACTATCGCTGAGATACACTCGGCGCAGTGACATCATGTCCTTATAGACATCGTATTTTGTAGTGAAGATGTCATTTGCAATCGATGGTGGAGATGAATCATTTGCAAAAGATGTAGTGCGACCAAAGAACATGTACATGCGCGTAGGAGACGCCTCGCTCAGCGATTCTCTGAATTGCTCAGCTGTGTTTATACGAAAAACCTTAGTGGTTGTACCTGCCATCTCAAGCCCCGACCATGTGCCTGATATTTATCCTACTATTCATAGGCCACGTATGCCAAGTCTTGATGTATTATCTGCTCTGTGGCTTCGCTTAGGGACCTGGATTCTCTGACATAAGAATATATGCGGTCCGTGGATGATCCTGCGACGAATAGCTTGGTCTGATCGACGCTAATCGCGATACCTTCAGGCTTCGAATCTTCTGTCGCCAGCTTGAGGCTTATGCTGCTCTCCTGCACGGCTGACTCTAGGTCTTCAAATGCGATAAAATCGACGCCGTTTTCGAGCGCAAGCCTATCTAGGCGGCTGACCGCAGTCTCGATGTCCCACGCAGTCGATAGGTCATACTGATATATGCGACCTGTCGTCAAGCTTGATACCAGCATGGTCAGACCATCATCGCTAAACACGACACCAGACGGAGTGATCATATCATTATCAAGATAGAACACTTTTGATGTCTCAAGCATCAATCTATCACCGTCCTGCATCAATATCGACTCTGAGTTTTCATCGACCACAAAGTTTCTGAGAACGGTGCCTGTGCTGATATCCCAAGCTGTAGTCATGGTAGCTTCATACACGATACCTTTCTTCTGAGGTATCGTATTCGCAACCAGAATCGCATCTTCACCTTTGAATAGGCCACCTTGACCAGGTAGACCAAGGCTCTGTATTAGCGGATCGATGGCTGTAACCGTGGGCAACCCACCGGTCGTATACCCTCGGCCCTGGTCGATCATGCTAATCGCAGATATGGATCCGACGGTGATCGTCGGGAATGACAATGCGGATAAAAGAGTCGATGACACGTTTGCGGCAGCAAAGTTTGCCGGCACAGACGCAGAGTTCGCGCCGAGCGACACGAATGTAGGTCCGGTACCCAAGACTATATTAGATATCTTTGATAGTACGTCGGCCGCATACGTGATGATTGATGTATTCGATATGGCTGTGACTATCGCAGCCGCGTTGGATCCTGTGCCGCCGGTTATGGTTATGATCGTATTACCAACGGTGTATCCGCTACCGCCGCGTGATATCCGTAAGACTAGCTCACCAGTGTCTGTCGGGACCGAGTTAGACTCATCTGTGCCAGATACAAATAGCGACATGCCGGTAGGTCTGAATGTCATACCTAACGGCTTAGTATTGCCTACCGATAGCAGGAGGTTCGTGACGCCCTTGACAAACTCAAATGCGAGTGTATCTTCTGTCTCAGCAAGTATCGTCTCGCCGCCCGCCTCATCCAGGATCCGATCTAGATTCAGGTAGGCAGTCGATAGATCCCAGTTTGTTGACATGTCATACTGGTTAACCGCATTCGACGAGTCGCCTAAGACGTAGAGACGAGAACCGTCCTCTCTAACTTCGATGTCACGAGGAGTTGTCTCGCGGCCTGAACGAAACTCGGTATTCCCTATCAAGAAGCTTTTGCCTGAATAGCTAGCAGTAGTAAGATCAAATGGAGCAGTCAGGTTATACTGGAATACCTTATCCGTGGCCATGCCGACGGCGTACATCTTTCGACCGGAGCTGCTAAACCTGACACCCGTCGTATTGCTTTCTTGGGCTCCAACATACGTGTTTGCCTCTAGTGATAGCTTACCAACATTCACCGTGACTGGCATACGTTCGATTGTCGATGTAGATAATTGGGTCTCTTTGTATTCTACAATCGACGTGACATCGACCTGTCCAAACATCTTCATGCCAGATGGGTGCACAAACCTTTTTACTATGTCGCGATATTTGTTGACTATCTCTGCGACTTTGATCACATATGAATATTCTTGATAGAATAGATTATCTTGTAGGCGATTATCCCAGCTCAAGAAGCCTTTTGTGTCGATATATCTACCTGGCAAGCTTTCTATAGCAGTGACATCAGGGTCGACTGTCGCGCTATAAGTGTTTGCGCGAACCAGGAAGCGAGTGATGCCGTTGTCATCGGTCGTGCCTATGACTACGTTTGCAGTTCCTCTGAGGTTTGTCGCAGTAGCATATTCAAAATGGTCAAATGAGGGATCGCTTGACTCGATCTTGATAGTCTTAATATAACCTGGCGCTGGTATGGCCTCGATCAGAGCATCCGAACCTTGATAGAAACCGCTCTGTCCAGGTAGCTCATAATCTGCGACAACCTGATCAATAGCTGTCACGGTAGGCAGGCCAGCCGCGCTATAGTTCTTGCCGGGATTAAGCAGAGCGATGGAATTGATGCTCCCACCGATAACATTAGCAAATCTAAGCACCGATGATATGACGGATGATACGTTTGCTGTCGCCAAGTTTGCCGAGACTGCTGCCGTATTAGTGCCTAAGCTGACAAACGTGCTACCGGTAGATAGGATGACGGATGCTAGAGGTGATATGCGGTCAGAGTTGAGCACGACGTTGATCGTGTTCGCAATCGATAGCACACGAACAGCCGCGCCGCCGCCAGAACCACCAGATACATTTAGGATCGCGGACCCTGCTCTATAGCCGCTACCGCCTCTCTTGATTCGAAAAGACACTGGTCCCACGTCATCTGTCGACGTGATGACGCCAGTGCCTGTCGCTCCACCGTACGTTATGGTTACTCGGTCGCCTGAGGTATGAAAGGCGCCGCCAGTTATGACATCTAGATCCGTTATAGATCCTGTCTGCGCTTGGATGGTAGCTTCGACACCAGAACCATCTTGTATCTTTTCGCCGTTGACGAAGGTACCTGATACGTCCTCGACAACGAACTCATATAGGTCTAAGCCAAGGACATTGACCAGAGTGATGCTTTGAACCCTGGCCGTGGCGCCACTAGTAGTGCCAGTGATTGACCGCCCTAGAAGGTCATTGACATCACCCGTTATGGGGTTGCCGACTCTTAATAGAGTTTCCTTGACCCATCTACCGTCAGATGCCTTCAGGATATAGTCACCTGGGTAATAGAGATCGATCTCTTTATCAAAGAGCGCACGGAATAGGAACCGATAGGAATATTCGGATCCACGGGCGCGGTATATGTCCCTGATATGCTTGACCAGCAGCCTCTTGTCGGCGAGCACCGTCTGAGGTATGTTGATCATAAACTCGCGCTGGAAGCTTTCCAAGAACGAGTCTAGGGTCCGATCGATGTCTTGATAGTCGATCAGGCTACGGCCAGCTTGGACAGCGCCACCAGACTGCTCTAGGAATTCGTAATACGCTTTCAGAAACTCTACAAACCTAGGACCTTCTTCACGGATGAAGGCAGGAAACTGCGCCTCGATCTGAGGAGAAATCCTCTTGAAAGTCTCCTCTGCCCCGGATATGGTCATGTCAGAACGTCGTCACCGAGGATAGAGAAGTGCTCGATATAGTGAGCGTGTTCCCTAACGTGTTGATGGTGTCTAGGATCGCTTCTGTCGCTCCAGTGTTATCGTTTATGACAGTAATATTCGCACCTGCAATCAGGACTATCTGATTGCGAATCGGCGAGACGTTGTATTCGTCAAGCTCCACGGTGAAGCTCAGCTCACCTGTGCTGACGGCATCAGGTAGGAATGAAGTTATAGTCACCAGCCCTGTCTCATAATTCACAGTTCCAGCATTATTCCTGATATAAACTTTTTTACCGTCTACGAGACGATATATCCTAAGGACACCATAGCCGTCATCATCAAAGAATGCCCTAAACCCATCTAAGGTGAATGCGCTCGATGATGATGCGGAGACATATCCATCAGACGGATGGTTTAGCTTTCGATTGAATGTCAGGTTGTATGTGTTACGAGCGACAAGAGATGGTGTGAACTTCTTTCTGACACCTATCTTGGCCGTGCTCGTGACTATCGACCTATTTGCAGAATCGACTGTATCAAGGAATCTAGAATACCTAAACTTACCTTCAAATCTGTTCAGGTTTGTCGATTCATATGAGATGACTTTAGATGCGACTGCTGCCGCTATCTGTGACGCGGTCAGAGTAGTTTCAATCGGATCGTATCTGACGGTCACAGCTGGCACGACATACAGATATGTCGGATCGACGATCTCTAGGTCTATCGATTGCACGCTATATTTACGGATATCATTGCGTATCGATGTCTTGCGATTGGTCGAAATGAGAGTGCCTGATTTCGGCTTGATCGCGGCATAGACCTTGCCGTAGATCGGCGGGACGTTATCTTCTCCACCCCAGATGCTCACGGCCGCCATATCGGGATTGTCGCGCAATATAATGCGGCGATAGTCCTCAAGGGTCACAGCGCGATTCTGTGTCTCATACATTCGTGGAGCATTGAAGCGAATGGATTCGGTCGATTCTATCTCAGCGCCACCTGATGCCCTCTCTATAGCAGTCAAGGTGAAGCTCGATTGCCCACCTACTGTGCTCACGGCTGTGAAATTATTTGCGCCGTTAGCACGTGACCCGTTACATACGCGATATTCTATCGTGACAGTGCTATTGAAAGATGGCTTTCTACCGAATACACCGTCACCGAATGATACCTTATAGAGGGTATTGCGGTCAGGTTCGATGAAGAACACCTTAGATGAGGAGTTTACCGTCAGCAGGTCAGATGCTTCGACATAGGTCTGAGTGTTACCCGCCGTTGTGACTGACACCGAAAGGCTGGAGATGTCGGTATTGGCGTTAGGTAAGATGAATGATGTGTTGGCCGCTGTGAATAGATACCGATGCGTCAGAGGTGTACCCTCTGTTATATCGACGTAACCTCTAAACCGATTCGTAGTGTTCGCATATATGACGTATGACTGAGGTGTGACGAACGTGTAAGACACACCATTGACCGTGGCCTTGAACTTCGTATCTTTAGCGACTGTTATCGTGCGGAATGTAGAATTAGCTGGAGTCGTGAATGAGATTAAGACGTTTGCTGTCGGGCCGCGCGCTGATGACGGCGTATACCCAAGCATCTTCGCACGCGATACCACGTTGTCATATATCTGCGCTGTGTCAAGGAACGACTCATTTGCAGCCATGTTCGCATAGAACGACATGTAATATGTGTTATATGCCAGCAAGTCCAGCAGAGTACCTATCGCAGAATCTTCAAAGTCAAAATCAGAAAACTCTGACCTACCTGCAATGAAGTTACGGAGGTTTAGCCTGATGGAATCGAAGTCTAGACCTGTTACGGTTATCGCGCTATTAGCTGCCATTACCTGATCGCCTCTAGTGTAAGGACAAGGCTAGAAGGTACGCTCGTATTCAGCACCCTGAATGAGATATTGACCTGCAGATTATTTGTATCTGGGTCACCTTCGACTCCGACTGCGATTACCTCAGCCCGATCCTCATAGTTTCTGATAGCGGAGGTCACGTCGAACTCGACGCTAGATTCGATGGCTGGATCCATCAGATCAAACAATCTCTGGCGAACGTCAGAACCGAACTGTGGGCGAAACGGACGTTCGCCCTTGTCGGTCAGAACCAGACACTTGATGGCCTGCTTCACCGAGTCCGCGTTCTTGCGGGTGACAAGCTTACCCGTAACCGGGTGAACTTTCATGTTCAGGTCGAAATCCTTGAATACAGGGGTCTTGATCGCGCCGGCCATGCAACCTCTCCGTGTGTGGCATATTTATCAGGAACCAAGAAAGGCCCTTGACAACCTGAGTGTTTACCTGTATAATCGGTATTGCCGACACAGGGATACTTAGTTAGGTCTACCTGCTCTGATCCGCGCAGCCTCTTCATTTAGACGATCGCGTTCATCAAGCAGACTATTATATTCAGCCGACCCTGGAACAGCATTTTCAAGCTGTGCTAGAAGCGCAGCCCGTTGATTGTTATTTTCATCAAGCTCAGCAGAATATTGTGATGTTCGCGATTGCCTCTGTTGCTCGGTCAAGCCACGGTTCTCACCCACGGGAGGGAGCTGTTCAACTATCACCCGCTGTGATGCGGCCGAAGTATTAGGCGGAGGCTCAGGGGTAGGTGTTGCGGGTATCTCAGCCTGAGCAGGTGACTCTGTCGCATTCCCTGTCGGTGGCGGATTCTCAGCAGCCCTCTCAGCAACCTCTCCGTTTATCACTTGAAAGTTTGGTACCATCGAGCATATGTCAAAGTTTGGTATCGTCAATATATCATTGAGGATCTTATCTAGGTCGACATTAGGAAATAATGCAGCAATATCAAGATATTTCGCGATGAATGCACCAGGATCACTCACCAGCTCCAGCAGAGTTCTGATCTCATCAGGTAGCTTGGCCTCTGGTATCTCTAGCTCGCTCACCAGGTTATTCAGGAGTGACTCGGCGGCCGTAGACACCTCTTGTGCTATCAGCGTGGGTAAGTTCTGCACGGCCGCGATGACATCATTCGCTGCGGTGATAGCCTGATTAATCGTAGTGGTCACTTCACCTATGGTCTCACGGAATGAGCTTAATCCTCCACCAACACCGCAAGATACTGTATTTGCTGTCAGGCGAGTCGCTGCTGTGACCAGACCTTCCGTTATTTGTGTGGTCATGGGTTACCTACAAACACGTTAGAGGATCCGGTTGTCGTATAAGGGTCGCAGTGTGTCGCAGGTTGACCGATTACTCCACACAGATTATCTTGCGCCGCAGAATCACCAAGGTTGACTACCATCTTACCTGCGATGTATACTTGCTTGGTCGCAGCGATGAGGCCGCCTTCTCCATGGGTATTCTTGTCGCCGTTGACCGCGACTAATTTACCGTTTGCATATACGGTGGTCTGACCTGTGACTACAGTGGTGGCACCACAAATCCTGCTGTCATCTTGTCTGTGTATGGCTATTGTCATGGGTTCAGATCCACCCTAGAGCCTTTGATCGTTGTAGGACCAGGAGATCCTGCCTTGAATGAAGATTTACCTGCGACCTCCATCTTAGCGCCCGACCCCACCAGCATGTCACCTGCGACTGCCACGATCGACTTACCTGATATCGCGATAGACTGGTCTCCCTGAAGAGTTAGCGACATGTCACCTAGGTTAGTCTGCGTATGTGTTCCGGCATAGCTTGCTACAGTGTCTCCGCCTATGGTGACGGTGCTATCTTGTGATACTCTCTTTGACTCAGCGCCGTTTATCTGTCGAGTTGAGGTGCCGACCACCTCGACGGCCTCGTTTCCATCGACCTTCACGTACATCGAGCCGCGCACCGCCAGGTAATAATCGCCTGATACCTCTTGCGTCATCGTCCCTTCGACCATAAGCTTTGCATCGCCCTTGACCGTCACGTTACATGCGCCTGATATCAAGACATTCTTATCACGCACTATGATCTCATAGTCATCCCCGACTATTCGCGTCTCGCGAGTCCCATCATTTCGGATCTCGCGAAATGATCCAGATGCATGATACTCATGGATCCTGCGAGCACCCTCGGTATCATCGATCTCAAAGACATGACCTGCTTCTGTCGTGCGAACGTGATTGAACGGGTATAGAGGTGGGAGAGTCAGACCTTGGATCTGAGGTTGATCCCATGTCTTAGGTTCATAAAACTCTTCTTCTTCGACCAGCGAAACGGAGTCTGTCTTAGGCGGAGTCGCAGTCGGCACACCCGTCACTCTATTAGCCATACGATCTTGTGTGCTGGAGTGGTTGAGATAGGCCGTGCCTCCGACCGCCAGGGCTGAAGTGTCTGGAGTATTCTGTGCGACAGGGTAAGTACCGTTTGGGTCACCAAACCCTTGTGTGTCATCTCCAGCATCACCTGCGACTCCGACCCACGTACCCATGATCATCGGCTGCTGGGCCTTCGCTCCGTCCATAAAGAAGCCGACCACCCAGCTACCTTCTACCAGTCCTGTCGGCGAGCTACCGACGCCGCTGCTGGCGGCGGAGTTTGCCGGCATCATCACAACAGCCCATGGTAACGTGTCGGTCGGCTGCTGTGTCTTATCTGCCGTATGCCAACCGAAGCATCGCACGCGCACTCGACCAACCCTAAGAGGGTCATTGCGATCCTCGACTATACCCATGAACCATGTAAAGCCGTTCGTACCAAGCCACTCGTCGTCACGTACCGGCATGTCTATTGTCTCCCATCAACCGGCTGTGAATATGCATCTTTCACACATTCTATCGCCGTGCCATATCTGATACCCATAGGACCGACGCGATGTGCTAGCGCAGTCACGAGATATTTACCTCCGGCAAAACCATCCATCTGTCGGCGAGAGACTCGGTTCTCACCCGACTGAGGTATACGTATCTCTATCGTGTCACCCACGTTTAGGTCTGAAGCACCATGCACCAGCAACTTGGTTACCTTAGATAGCAAATCTGCCTTCGAAGCTGTCTCAAATGCAAGAAAATCTTGTCTACGCCTGAATGTGTTCTGTGCATCCGAATCCCGTTCGGTCACAAATGGTACTGTGCCTCTATGCGAGTCGGATATTATAAACTTCTCCTTGGATATGGATGTACCAAGGCTACGTGAAACTTGAGGTGATACCGTTGGATATGCGCTAGAATGATCTAGCTGCTGATAATCTCTATTATAGAGATATTGAGATGACCTAAATCTCTTAGACACAGGGTCTATCGATAGGACTTGGGTGCCAAACTGACCGGATGTCACTCCATTCATGATATCAAATCCCACCTCTTCCTCCATAGATACCACTCGATTTCTATCGAACTGTCTATCCCCAGGTATCCTGCTCTCAAGGAAGTAGAACGTCTTCTTAGGCGGCTGGCGCATTAGATACTGAAAAGATGCAAAATGGTAACCCTTCGAAGTCTCGAAGAAAAAATAATTTGATGAGCTGCGCCGATCTTCTGACTTGGCCTCATCGGCCAGGTAATTCAACGCAGTAAATGGGCTCACCCTAGGATATGTGCTGGTGAATAGGCCATCCGTAGGCTCTAACGTGACCAGCTTCTTATTGGTTATCGGTGCCACATGTTCATCAAATATTTTTCGCACCATCTGATCTACGTTCAAAGATTCTTGCGTGGTCGAGACTATGGTATACTGGTCTTTAACCATCTCCTCAGTGGTTAAAAACATGTCATATCCGTCTAGGTTATGTGATACCCTAAACTTGTTTGATAACTTATATACCTGCTGAGACCCTGTGACTTTGGGTGACCCTCGTTCAGAGTCCGAGAAAGAATATGAAACGGTTTCTCCACCTATGATAGGTAAAGAAGTCCTAAGACCTAATCCATCGACTACGCTTAGGGTCATAGTGATGGATGATGAATCTATCGACTCATAGTAATTGGTCTCTGTGGTTATACCTTTTATGTCGATGGATTGCCCTGTCGTTGTCGACTTGATAGACAGTGCATGGATTAGACCTGTGCCCGTTTTCTGTTCAGGTAACATGATGTCAGACGTATATGTTTCTAAAAGTTTCTACTATGGTTGGCACGTAAGTTGGATCTATCACAGATATTGTGCGATAACGTTCATTCTTAGCCAATTCATAGTCATAATTGGTCACAGCTTTTCTATCAGAAGGTGACAATGAGACATATGTAGTTTGATCAACTATCAAAGTTTTCTCAGGTACCGTGATCGTCTCACCGTCTTCATTTTGTATAGAGCTACGTTGCTGGATTATCTGCTCATAATGATGCACTTGTGACTGAGCATCAGATACGCCCCCATATTTTGATCTGATATATGAGTTTAATTCTAGCTGAGTCCTTGGCCACTCAAAATAAGGATCAAGTATCTCATTAGGCAATAATATGACCCAATCCAACTCAGATTCACCGTAAAACTTATACGCGACACTATCAGGTCGTTCTCCGTCAACCACATCATATTGATAAAAGCTTAGAAAGTTCCTACGATAAAAATCTCTAAAGACAAATCTTTTAGTGACATCTATTACGGTCGTAGTTCTACCTAAAGGTGGAAGTTTGTAATCGATCACTGGAAAGTTTGAAAAATATTTTGACATTTTTCACCTACCAAACTGTTCGACTTGATCGCGTGTAACGATATCGGTTTCTTTAAATGTCAATGAAATCTCTACTGATGCAGGATCTGATTCTCCTGGCGATGACAATGATCTAACATAAGCTGGATATCTTTGAGGATGATAGTTTACACCAAATGATTCCAGCACAGATTCACCTATGGTGAAAAGTTTTTTCTCGTCTCGAAACTGTATTAAAAACACGTCAGGATATTCAAAAAAAGCGCGTGAGGTTGCACCTGCCGCAGTGATTGCTGATCCCGCAGAACCACTTTCAAGTCCTAATAGTCCAGATATCTGAGACCCACCTTGAGGTATCACTTCACCTAATCCGTATTTTGGTAGCATGTGCTTCTTAAATGCAGTTATAATACGTTGTATGTTATCAGCCTCGGTTTTATTACGAGGAGTCAAACTAAATGAAAACGTATGAGTTCTAAAATCGACACCACCAAATAACAATACTTTATGCGGATTACGAGCAACTCCAGTCACGTTGGCCGCACCTGCTTGAAATGCTCCAGGTGTCCTAGCAAAAGCATCCGCGGCAAGAGCAGTTCCGGCCGCGCCAGCGCCAGCAGCACCTCCAACCTGTTGCGCTAATTCTCTAGCACCAGAGATGAACCGTTCTATGCCGGATCCGGATCCCATGGCGCTTGCAATCTGACCTATGCTGATGTTTGAAGCAGCAGTCGCAAGCACCTCACCTGCCGCAGTCAAATCTGTGGGAGGATAATTTGCATTATAGGAAGTCTGCAAATCATTAGGCATTGGTAAGGTAATTGATAGCTGTTTTCTGCTGGCAACAGAACGTCTATTGCCGACTAGAGGTCTATCAGAATCTAATGCAGAAGTTCTAGTCACGCTCTCAAACTTGAGTATATTGAATGTGACATAGTGGTCTATTCTCTGATAGTCATTAGGGAAATATAATGAGCTAAACCTCGTAGGTATATTGCGCTCTGTGACAGCACCAAATATCCGAGGTAGTGGTTCTGATAAGATACGAGCCATCTGAGCTATAATTATCCTCGTTGCTATATTCATATTTATTACCATACATAACTGGTATGGCATACAAAGGTAAATACCAACCGACCAATCCAAACAAATACCGCGGGGATCCTAGCAATATAATATTCAGGTCTCTGTGGGAACGTAGGGTCATGGTCGAGTTTGACACGAATCCTGATGTCCTAGAATGGGCATCAGAGGAGATGCATGTACCATATCGCTCACCAATCGATGGTAAATGGCATAGGTATTTTCCAGATTTCGTCGTGAAGATGCGCGATAGAGGCGGGTCAGTCAGAATGAAAATGATAGAGATAAAGCCTCTCGCTCAGACTAGGCCCCCGCCACCTCATGAAGGGAAAAAGAGACCCACCAAAGCATATCTGACCGAGGTGATGAGGTATGGGATAAATAGCGCAAAGTGGAAAGCTGCCCAGGAATACTGCGCAGATAGAGGCTGGGACTTTGTGATAATCACAGAGAAGGAACTGAGGCTGCGATAGATGGTGGCACAAACTTTTGATAGGCTACTCGACCAAGGTTCCAAGCTAGGTCTATTACCGGCACAGCAACAGAACTCCAGAAACTGGTTTCGCGCTCAGGCCAGCAGGCTAGCGGTAAATCCAAATGCATTGATGCGTGAAGATCGCAGCGCATTTGTGACCGTACCGATGATCGGCCAGATGTACCTCTTTGCATATGATCCAAAGACGAAAGATAAGCTGCCATATTATGACAGCTATCCGCTTGTGATTCCGTTTGATACCGTCAGGACAGGCGGTCGCGCAGGAAAAGAAGATGGGTTCATGGGTCTAAACATGCATTACCTCCCGCTGAGGCTTCGGGCCAGGCTGATGGATGCGCTCTATACAGTGATAAGCGACGAGAATTATGATGAGAGGACGCACCTACAGATATCTTACAAGATGCTAAAGTCAGTCTCAAGATATAGGTTCTATGAGCCTTGTGTGAAGAAATATCTATTCAGTCACGTCCGTACGAGATATTATCGAATAGATCCAAAGTCATGGGACATAGCGCTGTTCATGCCGTTGCACCGATTTGTCGGTTCCAGCACCGAAGGTGTATACAAAGATAGCTATAGGAAAACTCAGTAATGGCAAATCGTAGGTTCAATGTATCAGAGTTTTCGGCTGAAGTAGGTAAGAGAGGCGTAGGTCGCCCGAATTACTTCTCCGTGATGATAACTCTACCTTCTAAGATCAGCGGGTTCTTCAATACATCATTCCTTCCGCTGAGAATCGAATCGGCATCATTACCCGCTCGTAGTCTAGAGACGATAGATCAGAGATACCATGGCCCCACCAGAATGGTGCCGTATGCATTTCAATATCAACCTATGACTCTCAGGGTCTTGCTAAGCGAGAATATGATCGAGCGCGAGATATTCATGGCCTGGCAAGACATGTCGATATCTTCTGGTGGTCTAGCTAGCTACCGCAGGAGCGGAGGTCGCGCACCCAAGGCAGGCGGATTTGATTCGACATATTATGATGAGATGATCGGATCAGTCGAGGTCATGCAATTTGCAGAGTCGCCACGGTTTCAGAATATAAACGGGCTGAACGTCGCTACCTCTGTCATCAGAGGTGATGTCAAGTCGCTGGTCAATGATGTCATCGATGTTTTCAATCCTCTTAACCAGAACATATTCAATGCGCCAGGTGATAGGAATGTTTTCCCTCAGTATAGGGTTAAGCTGGAAGAAGCATACCCTCATACCATCAGCGACGTTGACCTGGATTGGGGTGCTGACGGCGCGGCAAAGCTAAACGTGCAGATGAGATATTTCATCGCAACCGAACGCCATCCTGATGCCCTTCCATTTGAGAATCTATATGGTCTTGAGTCACTGCTTCGCGGAGCAGTGAACACCTTGGATCGGTTCTCACCGCTTATATCGCTATTCACAAAAAACGGTCTATCTGGCGGAGTCAGCGGATTAGCAAAGCAAACCGGAGTGCAGTTTCGTAACAGCTTGACAGCGACACGTGGATCGATGTTTGGCATCTGATAATGGAGATATGATATGGCATTACCTAAGATAGCTATACCTACTTTTTCGACAACCCTTCCTTCGAACAAGAGGGTCATCAAGTTTAGGCCCTTCATGGTGAAGGAGGAGAAAGTCCTCTTAATTGCTATGGAATCAAAAGATTATGAGCACATGCAGCGTGCGATGATCGATGTGATATCAAGCTGCATATTGGATGAAGATATCAAGATAGACAAGCTACCATCTTTTGACATAGAATATCTGTTTCTAAAGATTCGTGCTAAGTCTGTCGGTGAAAAAGTCATCTTATCTTATAGGCATGTTGATGGAGTCAATTACAAGGGTGAAACTTGCGATGCAGTGACCAAGGTAGAGATAAACCTTGATGACGTTGAGGTAAAGTTTCAAGAGACTCATAAACAGGTCATACCATTGAATGACAAGCTTGTGCTAAAGATAAGATACCCAACGATTGACGATGTCAAGGCTAGCATGGCTGAAGGTGCAGATGAATTAGACCTGGTGACCCGATGCATCGAGAGTGTCTATGATGACGAAGAGGTTTATGAGCCTGATAACATCGACGATGCACGGCAATTCATCGGCTCATTGAGCAATAAGCAATTTATGGAAGTGATGAAGTTTTTTGAGACCATGCCTACCATAGAGCATACCGTATCCTACAAGTGTTCTGGCTGCGGCCAAGAAGATACGGTCACACTCAAAGGTCTGGCTGATTTTTTTTGATGGCCCTCTCTCACAATACTCTAGGGAACTATTATTCGCTAAACTTCGCGATGATGCAGCACCACAAGTATAGCTTGGGTGAGATTGAGGCGATGATCCCATGGGAGAGGGACATATATGTCAAGATGTTAATAGACTATATCGAGGAAGAGAAGGCTAAGAGGGAGAAATAGATTGGCATCGTTGGCCGTAGCAGTAGAGAAGTACATGCAGCCTGGTGAGACCGCCAGGGTGTCTAATGCTGCCGCCTCCACACTCCTTACATTAGCGCAGAGCATCATCCCTGGATCAGGACAGCGTAGGGTCACGCCGCAGATAGAGCTAGTATCTCGCTCCATGTCAGGAATGGCAAGCATACTTCGTGGTATAAACGATGAGAATGATCGTCAACGAACCATACTCGATAGGATGCGGCGGGGCGCCGAAGAAGATGATAGAGAACGTGCACCCGCAGCCAAATCTGTCACAGGTATTTCTGTGGCGGATGGTAGGGGAGAAGATGCTGGTTCTAGGTCTGGTGTGGGTCGACTAGCTGCGGCTATTGCAGCTATCGCGACTGTCGCTCGATCTATCATGCGACTTATGGCCAGGATCGGGTCTTCTCTGATGACCATGGGTCGACTTGCGACCAGAACAATTATTACCTTAGCTACCACTAGAAGTGCCCTCCTTAGAGGGATATCATTGATCATGAGAAATCCTAGGTTGAGATTATTTGCTGGAGCTGCTGCTGGTATGGGAGCCGCAGCCACCATGCTCACTCTTCCTAGCGGTGAGACAGAGGACATGCCTGGAGCACAGGGTCCGACAGCCGGAGGTGTACCGAGACCTGCCGGCGCACCGTCTCCTGCGGCAAGACCTATGCAAGGCGCGGCACCTGGAAGCGCGCAGAGAGTTATGGAAAATGTGCCGTCTGGAGACGGCGGATCCCCATCAGCGAATAGAGAGACACTGAATAGAGTTATGGATGAGATGGGATATAATGATCCGGGTCAGAGAGCTGGTTTAGCTGCGATAATACAAGGTGAATCTGGATTCAGGTCAGTACCCGAAAACATGAACTATTCTGCGGAAAGACTTAGGCAGGTATTCCCAAGGTTTTCGATAGAAGAGGCTAGACAGATAACGGCAGGCGGTCCGGTGGCTGTTGCGGAAGCTGTATACGGTTATCAGACTCCTACTGGTAGAACATTAGGTAACACAGAACCAGGTGATGGATGGAAATATCGCGGCCGCGGGTTTATCCAGCTTACTGGACGCAGCAATTATGCACAATATAGTCAAGCGGCAGGTGTCGATCTAGTAGCAAACCCAGATGCGCTTTTAGATCCAGAGATAGCAGCTAGAGTATCAGTAGAATACATGAAGAGGAGAACTCGTGGTAGCGGGACTTTTGAAGATCAGCTATCCGCAGTCGGTGGTAGTCGATTAGGATTTGAGGGTAAGAGACAGAACTATCAACAATATCTAAGCTCAGGTACTTTTGCACCTAGCGGTCAAAGACCGGTTGCGACCGCAGCAACCCCCCCTACACAATCGGGGGTCGCTGGACAACCTGGGGTGGCACCTCAAGCTCCTGCAGCAGTTCCAGATCAAGGTAGGGTGGCATCCGCGGTGACTCCAGAAGCATCACCTGGTAGAGATGCTATGACCATGGCATCTGCTGGTCCGATCGGTGAACAAGGTCCTATGGTTTATTATCAGCCTATATTGATCTATAACAGCACTGGAGCCGCGTGATGGCAAACTTGACAGACGCCGCATCACTGTTACAGACATCTGTAGTCTATGATGAGAGGACAAAGAGATATCATGACATGTCGCGCAATTATAAGATGGTTAGCGCAACGGATATAGCTAGCAGAATTGGCTCACCTACTAGGGATGGGGTATCATCTAGAGATACCAAATACGTATCACAAGAGACGTTTGAGGCGTTTCAGCGCGATGTCTTTTCTTACATCAGTAGGACTGCCTCATTTGCTCGTGAAGCTATCATAGAGCTACAGAGGTCTTTAGATTCCGAGAGAAAAGATACACAAACCCTCGAAAGCGAAGAGTTTAAGGCCGCAGAGGAGAGGCGCGAGAGAGTCAAAGATGGTGATGGAATCATGCAGCGAATCGGGCGTGCTGCAGGTGCTGGGATACGTTCTGCGACAGGGATGAGCCCTCTAGGTATGCTTGCTACCGGTGGGACTTTAGCTGCCATAACAGCATTGTCAGGACTTTCTGACGAGGATATAACTCGCATAGCCAAACCCATCGATGATTTCATCAAGATGGTTGAGGATATATCAAATAAGATAAGCGAATATTCTAACTTGATAACTGCTGTCGGTGCTGGTCTATTAGGACTGGCTGCTGCATCCATGGCAGGCAGATTAATGACCCCACAAAAGGCTGACGGTAAGCCTGGTAGACAGCAAGCGCCTAGCGGTCAGAAGCCTGCGGGTGGTGGTGGTGCAGCTAAAGGTGGCGGCGCGCCAAGCAGTGGTGGTGCAGCTAAAGGTGGCGGTGCGCCAAGCGGTGGCGGCGGTGGAGCAAGACCGCCATCTGCTCCAAGTAGCGTTCCTCAAATAGGCAATGTTCCTCAAATACCAGGGCAACCCCCCAGGCCGTCAGCAGCATCGCCAACAGCACCTGCTGGCACTCCAGATAGAGCGCCTCCTGCGACAGGTGCTGGAACTCCAGGCGCTCCAGAGAGAAACCGACCTCCTCGTAGAATGGTACGACTTGCTGGACCTATTGCTTATCTACTTGATGTTATCATAACCGCAAATGCTATGAGAGAGACAGTAAATCAATTCAATCAAGGTGAAATAAGCGAACAAGAATATAAAGAAACTATGATTGAACATCTAGGGGCTGGTATAGGTGGAACCGGTGGTGCTGCTCTTGGTGGAGTATTGGGTACTTTGTTAGGAGGTCCTGTAGGAGCATTTATCGGTTCTGTCGCTGGTGCTAGTCTTGGAAGACGTTATGGACCCGATGTGGCACAGACATTGTTTAGGGCCTATCTCTCTCCCGAGAGCCCTGAAAATGAGCAGGAGCAGCTGGCATTAGGTAATAACCTTGGTACAGAATTATCAGATCGTCTAAATCAGCTAAGACAGGAAAGTAGGGAACGCACAGAAGCCACTCAGACAACTGTAGCATCCATAGAAGAGGCTGTTACCCAAGGTAGAATAACCGAAGAGCAAGCACAGCAGCTACGAAATCAAGAAAGGGCTTTTCAGCCGACATCACCTGAACAACTATCAGAAAATGTCAGACGAATAGAAGCTGCAACTCAAGAAGCAATGACAAGCGGTATAGATCCGAGCAGATTACAGTTTACTCTTGGGCAAGATAATCTAGTGAATGCAAGGGTCACTGTCCTTCCGCCGATAGTGCAAGAGGTTAGACAACCTCAACCTGAACAGAGAGTGGAACCAGGTGAGCCGATGTCACCGACAGGAATACAGACGAGAAATTCTGATGATAGTGTCGGTAATGCGAATGATCATACTAGAAGTAGCACTGCTGGATCTAATACGAGAAGTAATGCTCGGCGTAATTTCGGTAATAGAGCAAACATGGCTCAATAAAAAGGCGGGAGATTTCTCTCCCGCCTAGTAAATCAGTCTTCCTCAGCCAATCGTTCAAAAAGGCTGATATCCTCGCTCTCCCACGGCGGACGGGCCGAAGCACCAGCGCCAGCGCTAGCTGCCTTAGGAAGAGTTTCTACAAGAGTACTCCGAGCCCTAGGCTCAGCCGATGCGCGTGATACTGGACGCTCGTCGCGAGCATCATCTTCATCATTTGATGCACGACGAGGAGCCGCCTCATTCAACACACGTTCGAGGCGAGTCTTCAGTTCTTCATAAGTCTTGAACTGATCCGGTGCGACAAAGGCTTGAAGCTTATGCTGCGAAGCCCAAATCGTCTCAAGTTCATCATCATTGTCAGACAGAGGTTCAGGACGATCAAACTCAGACTTGTCGTAGTTACGATAGCCTTCGACATTGCGAATCTTTAGCTTGAAATTCGCACCAGCCCAGAAGTCGAAGGGATTAATAGCCTTCTCATCCTCATACTGAGGTGTCATCGTCTCATTGATCTTGTCAAAAATCTTCTTACCAAACTTGAACAGCTTGACCTTACCCTCATTTTGAGGATTCGCAGGATCCTTGACAACATAGATATTAGCAATATAAGAAAGGCGCCGCTTTTGCTTACGAGCGATTTCCTTGTCCTTATCACTACCACTATTCCACAGCTTAGAATTTAGCTCAGCCACTGGATCTTTCTGACCAAGAGTCGTCAGAGAGTTTTCGATATACCAACCACCTGGGCCTTGAAACCCATGCGACCAAATACGAACCCAGGGAAGATCCTCACCCTTGGCAGCAGGAAGAAAACGAATCACCGCATAACCGTTACCAGCTTTGTCAACCTCGGGTTGCCAAAAACGATCATCGGATTCGCGTTGATTGGTGCCACCTGCTAGCTTACCGATCTCCTTAGTAAGGCGATCCAGATTATTGGTGGAAGAACGCTTCAATGAAGCGAAGTCGTTAGTCATTTGTATGTTCTCCGTATGTCTTGTATGTTATGTGTGTCTTGTATTTCACTTCGACCATGACCACACATCTACTTATATCATGTCGAAGAGTCTGTGTCAAGAAATAAACACCTGTCGCATGGTCTTTTTTATTGTTGCCACATCAGCCTTGACAAACGGTGCATATTTTCTCATCCTGCGAGATACATCTGGCCATACCACGGTGTCGGTGATACGTGCATCCCAAATATCATGAAAACCTAATACTCGATCTGCCAGAACCAGGCTCTCCAGCTTGACCTTACTGCCGAGGAATAGACGAAGCACCTCTGGATGACTGCCGTCTGTGCGCCAGGCCTTCTCGACATTCTCACATGAGTCTGCTATTGTCTGCATGTCCTGCTTGAATAGGTAAGTAATCGACTCCATGTGGCGCTTCCAATCCACGTACGTCTTCTCAGCCTCTATCGTGATCAGGTCGCCGACCCATTTGACGCCTTTGCCTTGTGACATATTTGCGACGTAGAAGTCGGTCAGGTCATCCTTATACCTGCGCTCCAGCTTTCTGAAATGAAAGACATCTTTCCTAATCTCGAATGATGACTCATTGACAGAGCGGACCTTACCCATGTATTTGAAATAGTCATACTTGTCGCGTGTGAAGTGTAGCTTCAATGCGACATATTCTTGGTAGGCTCTCATTCCTTCCATTTAAACAGGGCGTCTCCCGTCCCTCTATCATTGAAATAGGTTTCAACCAGATCGAATCTGTCTGACAAAATTGTGCGAATATCTTGAAAAGTGCAAGCTCCCTCATACAAAGGAGTTCTACTAGCCTCACAGAAGATATATTTTGTTTTGGTTAATGTATCTTTCGCACCAGCCAATACCTTATGTTCACTACCTTGTGCATCAATCACAAGTAGATCGACATCCATCTCCTCGAATAGACCATCAAGCGTGGCACATTGAACTGTGATCTTATCGATGAAATTACATCTATGCATTTCGTTATTTGGTGTGGCATAGATGCTTGATGACATACCTTGATTGTCTGCGATATGGAATTCAACTTCGCCATCATAATCCATGCAGGCACATTCATATATTACAACTTTATTTCCAGATCCCCATTTCTCAGCCAAACCTTGAGCGATACTAGGAATCGGTTCTATGAGAACTATTTTCTCAACACCTGATGCAATATAATAATCGACTTCAGCACCTGTAGATGCACCTACATGCACTACAGTTTGAGGCCGCACCATGTCGACTATGTTCTCAACTTTGATCTTCATCAGATAGGCAACCTCACCTCATTCGGCTTACGTTTCAAGAGGTTTAGCCCTGTGGCCTCACCGACCAGAATCTTTTTGATACGCGGGCTTATGAGCCTAGGTACCATCTCAATCTCAAGCCCAGCGGATTCACAGATATACATTATCGCATCAAGATATGATAATCCCTTTTCGGCGACCACTCGATCTAAGGTTGCGACGAACCTTTCTTGAGTCATGATCTGAAGCTCAGTTTGCATCTGAAGGTGCCTTAGAATCTACCAGTGCTGCGACCAATCCACCAACATCCTTACGCACTATGTCGACAGACTCCATATGCTGCGGCCAGTATATTTCAAGCGCCTGAGCATCTTGTGTGCATACAAAACAATGCACTTCATTCGGCGGGACCGCTGTGAAATCTCCAGCTCGAAGCACAGTTACATCTGTCAAGCCATATTGCTTCTCAGTATGAATCTCGATCACACCATTGATCACATAGAATCCATTCCAACGATGGCGATGGCTATGCAGCGAACATCGAAAGCCTGCCTTTGTATTGATGCGATGCACCTCTACGTTAGGGCTGGTGAACAGATCCTCTGTGTCACCCCAAATCTTACCTACTTTCATAATCAAACTCCTTTCTTCACAACATAGTCTATCTCAAGTAGCTTCTCAAGTACAGGGCGAAAATTGGCTAAGTGGAGCATATTAGGACCATCGCACGGTGCATTATCAGGATCCTGATGAACTTCCATAAATACACCAGCTACACCAACAGCCACGGCCGCACGAGCAATCGCAGGTACCATATCACGATCACCACCAGAGGATGTGCCATATCCACCTGGCGATTGCACCGCATGAGTGCAATCCATTATGACAGGGTAATTCGCAGGCGTATTAGCACGCATGATCTCTAGACTTCTCATATCGACCACAAGATTATTGTAACCGAATGTCGTGCCACGCTCAGTCTGCATCACCTTATCGCAACCGAATGATTCCAGCTTTGCGACAATATTAACCATCTCTTTCGGAGATAGGAACTGTCCTTTCTTCACGTTCACAGGCTTGCCAGTCTCGGCCGCAGCCTTAAGAAGATCAGTCTGCCGACATAGAAACGCAGGAATCTGTAGGATATCTGCGGCGACAGAGCCGCATTGCCAAGCTTCATGAACATCGGTAAGAACTTCAACACCGAGGACTTCTCTGACGGCTAACATACCGTAGTAGGCCTCATCGAATCCCGCACCTCTATAAGATAGACTGCTGGTGCGATTGGCCTTGTCGAATGAGGTCTTATAGATGAAGTTCACATCTAGTGATGTGCACATCTCTTTCAATGCACCTGCCATGTCAAGCGCATGTTCCTTCGATTCGAATACGCAAGGACCAGCTATGACGCTGAGTCGAGCATCATTACGACACATATCATAAAAATACGACATCTCATCTCCTATAGAAAAGGTGCGAACCTATCCTGATAGCATTTCTATGATGACCAGCAGAGCCCGCGATAGCATGGAAACGAGTCGCACCATCCGTTAGGTCTGGTACGTTACCTGCCATCACTTGAAATGCTATGTCATTTGCTAGCTGCCATTGCGGATCATCGCTACGCGGGATCCTATTGCCGACTTTGCAATAGTATTCAAACTGGCAGATGGTTCTGTTTCTCTGTCGCGTGACTTCGCACACAGATTTCGGATAATCTGGATCGGCGACCCTATTCATAATAACATTAGCCACTGCTAACATGCCAACATATCTTTCACCACGCGCCTCGTAGTATATAGCGTGGGCCAAACAATGCATATCTGCCTGGCTCAAAGTGAAGATGTCGAAGTCTGGTGGGGTTATGTCAAGCTCCAGATCGCTGATTGAGAGCGAGACATTTACGGTAGGTTCTCCGTGATATTGCTGTATGACCATAGGTTGCGCGGGTGATGCGACAGCCCTATGAACCATATCAATGGCAAAAGCGGTCAATACCGCACCGATCAGCGCGCCTAAAGCGACGCTTAGTATCCTTTCCGACAAGGGTGTTGTCCTTATGTTGTTGATCCTGGCATCATGTAATCATGAAAGTCAGGCGGGGAGCTTCTGTTGCCCGGTGCTCCCCAAACCGCGCTTACCTATTAGGCAGCGAGTGCGACGGCAAAGCCGTTATCATTGGCACTTATCAATAGCGGTTAGGCCGCTAGCCGT
>Ga0315902_10000484_pt1 | contig 66175 bp, 64 predicted proteins | sample LakEriMetagenome_9_FD_203523 | JGI IMG/M metagenome (GOLD analysis project Ga0315902, IMG submission 203523) | Freshwater fungal communities from buoy surface, Lake Erie, Ohio, United States - Buoy 12 MA117 | ecosystem: Environmental > Aquatic > Freshwater > Lake > Lake biofilm | place: USA... | reverse complement strand
AAAAGGATCAGATGATCCGTGGCACCTTGTTATTGTGGGAGCTCCTATGTGGAAAGAAAAAGGGTTGAGCCATCTTTCGGGCACACTGGCTTCTCAATTCATTCACTTCACCGGACGACTCGATCAGCAAACGCTTGCTGAAACCATGGGTGCCGCTGGTGCCCTGACTTTTGTGCCCTATTTCGAAGGATTTGGCATCCCTCTGGTTGAAGCCATGAAGTGCGGGATTCCGATCTTAGCAGGCGACCGTAGCTGCCTGCCGGAAATAGCAGGTGATGCCGCAATCTACTGTGACCCTTTTGAAGTAAAAAGTATTCATGAAGGATTGCTGACCATTTCAACCAATGATCAATTGCGCGAAGAGCTGAGCAAAAAAGCCATGGAACAGTCCTTACTTTTCGACTGGAACATTTCTGCAAAGAAGACTTGGGAGGTCATTACAGCTCAACTCGCATAATACGGCGAGATCATCAGGTAAACGATTACGCCTGAAACAGCAACATACAACCACATCGGGAAAGCAATGCGTGTCCATTTCTTATGTCGGTCAAAATCCCCTATCCATGCATGAAAATAGGAAAAGAGCACCAGCGGGATGATGAAAACGCTTAGCAAAATATGGCTGATGAGCAGCGCATAATAAAATAAAGACGTACTCGAGACTGCTCCAACCTCTTGCTGGGTCAATTTCCCATTGCCGTCGCTGTCCCCGTAGAGCGTAGGTTCGGATGTCATGTGATATGCAATGTAGCCACAAAGGAATAACAACGATAAAAGCAAAGCCAATCGTACAAGCTTTCGGTGAAGGTCCCTGTTACCCTTGCGAATGGCCCAAAGTGCTCCGAGTAAAACCAGTGCTGTGCACCCGTTAATGGTGGCGTAGACAGGAGGCAGGAATGATAACGGCTGAACATCCAACTTGACGCGGAACAAGATCAACACCACTAAGGGAACGGCAACCGAAGCCGCAATGATAAACAAGCGAACAATCCTAATCTTTCCCGGGTCGGTTAATGTTGTACTCATACTTCAGTAATTTTCGGATGTCTTTCGCCAACTGATCAACTTGTTTTGGATCGGACACATTGTAAACTCCCCTTACATATCCTTCTTTGTCCACAAGTGTAAATGCCTCTGAATGGGCATACCCGTCAACCGCCTCAGCGTCCTGGCCTGCAGCGATCATGAAATTTTCAATTCCAAGTCGATGGGTCTCTGCTTCATCGCCCGTTAAAAACTCCCAATTCTGCGCCGTAATTCCGTGATATTCCCTATAACGTTTTAAAATACTGGGAGAATCAAAACGCGGATTAATCGTAAAGGAGATAAACTGAACCTGATCGCTCAGGTCATCGGTCATCGCATGCAATCGTTTCATCTGCGTCGTCATTCTAGGGCAGATGGTTGAACAGGTCGTAAAGAAAAAATCAGCGACCCAAAGCTTACCTTTAAGTTCTTTAGAGCTCACACGAACAGAATCCTGATTCAGGAAGTGGAAAAACGGAATGGTGGGATAGATCGTATCGGCAACCTCAACCCCATCGACTAGACTGTATTCCACATCGTAATTTCCAAGCTTCGGGAGCACACGTTCTTTATCTTTCGTATCAGATTTACAGCCGAAAAACAGGAGGCACAAAAAGCTCGAACCAAGAATATATCTCAACAACATACCTATTTTCTATCTGCCTTTTCCTTGTCGTATTGCTTCTGCAGTAATGCAATATGCTCTTTCATCCGACGGATCATGCCTTCCGTCTTACCCGACAACACCATTCTCAAATGATTGTTCTTATCCAACAGCAACATGAGTTCCTCGAATGAAGGTTGAGCTGAACCCTCTGTCTCGTTTTGCAGTAAAGATTGGCCATTGTGCTCGAAGTCATACATGGCGCGTACATCACCAGAGGCGAGGATCCATATTTTTGGATCATACCCTTCTACGTTGTCTTCGATCGCCTGACGTATGACTGAAAGATCCTCAACCGGATTCCCTTTCCCATCAGTGACAAAAGAAATGATGCGCACCTGCTTCATCTTTTTTCTACTATTCTTTCGAATGTGCTGATATATGGACTGATCGAGGTGCCAGAAGGAAACGGAACAATCGTGCGGACAAGTCTCCTGAAGAGTGGTTACTATAATAATATCCCCCTGAAAATCTTTGGAACGATAGGTCTTTCCATCATCCGTGCGTATTCGGTAGTTGACCGCCTGACCATAATCGTCGAGCGTTTTGAACTTGTGATTGCACCCACGGGTCGAAATAAATATCAAAAAAAGAGCCGGACCAAATAAAAGTATGAATGCGTAGATTACTTTTATCCGTCCGGCTTTAGTGCGTTCAGCCATGCGCTTTTATTCTAACCTCCGTAGGTAGCCCAAGCATCACCAACAGCAAGCGCTTCCATCAGGCAAATGAATATGAGATAGATCATGAACAAGATGTAAGGTACGAGGATCATTGATCTTAGGTTCTTTTTCTCATCCCCTAAGTGCATGAACACTAAAACGATATATGCTGCTTTGATCAGTGTGAGGACAATGTAACCCCATTTGATCATCTCCCATGTCATCCCTGAGGTAGTTGCACGGCCGGCAAATGCTCCAACGGCAACCTCCAGAATTGTAATAACGGTGAGTATAGCTGTTACCTTCCAAATCTTAGATCGGATCGCTTTTCCCGCTTCCTCATCATGAAGCGGAATTACATTTCCTTGAGCGTCTTGATTCAGGGAGTATTCAACGATGTCGTCTCTTTCCATAACTGATGAATTTCAAAATTAAACAAGGTAGAAGAAGGTAAATACGAATACCCAAACCAAGTCGACGAAGTGCCAGTAAAGACCTGTCTTTTCAACCATTTCGTAATGTCCTCTTTTGTGGTAAACACCCATTACCACACCTATACAGATGATAATATTGATCACTACTCCTGAGAAAACGTGGAAACCGTGGAAACCGGTAATGAAGAAGAAGAACTGACCGTACTGCTGCGGTCCGTATTCGTTCTGTTGAAGGTTGGCACCATAGATGACTTTATTCGACTCCCCACTGTAGAGTGAAGCATAATACATCTTCTCTGCTTCAGCCCCGTAGATCTTATCACCGACCTTGTGCTTGCTTCCGTTTGACTTGACGATCAGCTCCATATGCTCATCGGCTTTCTTATTGATCTTGGCAATAGACCCATCGTGCAGCTGGATCTTCCCGCCTTCAAGAAGGTGACCTTCAAGTGCGGCGTGCTGGAAAGTGTGCATTAGGTCTTCTGTAACCTTCTCCCCTTTCTTGTGATGCTTACCAGCCACTTCAACTGTAAAATTCTCGATCTCTCCGAAATGACCTTTAACGATAGCCTGTGAACCATCAGCCAACTCTATCTTTCCGAATTCAGAACCATGGATGAAGTGGTACCACTCCCATGCCTGCGAACCGACAAAGAAAAATCCGCCGATGATGGTCGCAATCATCCACTTAACAACGCCTTTCTTGTCGAGACGATGTCCTGCTTCAACCGCTAACACCATGGTCACGGAAGAAACGATAAGGATAAAGGTCATCAGGGCAACATAAAGCAAAGGGTAACCATGACCGAGGAATGGCATTGAATTGAACGTTTCTTCACCGATCGGCCATGCATCTTGACAATCGTGACGTGTGTATCCATAAGCAACCAATAACCCTCCAAACGTAAGGGCATCGGAAACTAGGAAGAACCACATCATCAATTTTCCATAGCTCGTGCTGAATGGTGAGATCTTACCTCCCCACAATGTAGCAGCATCAATCTGATTCGTAGCGTGTCCTGCCATTTCTGAAAAATATTTTGTGCAAGTTTAATGAATAAAAAGTAAAAATAGCAACAAATAGATCCAAAGAAGACCCAAAAAATGCCAGAAAATTGCACCTACCCGCAAGCTCAGGTTTTCTTCTGCGGTAAATACACCTGTATATGAATGTTTTACGAGTCTGAACAAGTATAAAATGGCGATAATGATGTGCAACAAATGAACAAATGTGATGAGATACAAATACGATGTGGCAGTATCGGCTGATTCCATTGCCCTGTTCTGAAGGTACTTGTCTATTTTTCGTCCATCAAGCTGAAGGTCCCTATTGACATACTGCAACTCCTTCCCTTTGTAGAAGAGCGCAAAATCCTTCCCATATTCTCCCCGCATGAAAAAATCCCCGCGCTTATCGCGAATGTTCACTGCAAGCTGGCTCAATCTCAAAAGGTCAGTATATTCGAGCTCTTTTCCTTCTACTGTCTTCAGTTTTCCGTCGATCAATCCCAGTGGGCTATTATTCAGGTAGATAATGAATTTCTTAGCGTAATTTTTAACGATCGGCAAGCTACCTCGCTCTACTTTTTCAAACTGCTTCATGAACTGCTGAAGCTCCTTCATCTGGCTGTCGGAAAGATCTCTCCCTCCAGTCATGAATCGATTGCCATCCACTTCGATGAAGTTGCCGTTGTATTTGATCAGATAATAATCTCCATAGCGGCCATCTGTAACAATAATGTGGTTATTCACCGCATGCGCTCCCTTGTCGATCAGTGCATTGTATCCCCTCAACTGAAAAAATATGAAAAGCAATCCCATGAGTAACGACAAGGTGACGAAGATCTTGAGTTTTTTTAGGTCACCCCGGCGAATGAACATCACACCCAGCTGCAAAAAGACGCTACTGAGGACGATCACGGCCGTACTGATGTAGAACGCTGTCGGTAAAGGGAACTTGAGCCAGAAGGAATCGCCCATCGATACGATGTAGGCAGAAGTAAACCCACCGAAAAGCATGATTATACTGAATATGCCAACATAAACGAGGTTTTTCCTCATTTTTTCACGTACCTCGGGAGCGAGCTCCTTTTCAAAATCCTGTCTCATCGTTTGTATGGTTAAATCCTGTCAAATACATACAGGAATTGTATGATCGGTAGATAAACAAAGGAAGCGAACATAAGTTTTTTGGCGTCCTTAAGTTCGCATGTCACAAACAGTCGGTACGCAAAAAGGAAAAAGATCGTGCTGGCAACAGTTGCCACAACAAGTGTAGATGTACCGGTCCATCCGAGTATCCATGGCAACAGGCTGAACGGTATCATAGCTAACGAATACACCAGAATCTGAAAAGCAGACTCCTTTCCACGTCCAGTCTTTGAAGGCAATAAAGAGAATCCGCCCGATTTATAATCATCGTAAACCACCCAAGCAATCGCCCAGAAATGCGGGAACTGCCACATGAATTGAATAAAAAACAAAACACCGGAAACCAGATTAAAATCGTTCGTGTGGGCAATGTATCCTAGCATGGGCGGGATTGCCCCTGGAAATGCACCAACAAAAACTGCCCAAGGCGACATGCGTTTCATCGGTGTGTAAATAAAGACATACGACACATACGCTGCCAATCCTAAAAGCGCCGACGAAAGATTGATCCTCAACAACAGGAGAAAGCCTGTGATTAAACAAACACAGACAAGGATCAGCCCCTCTTTAACCGACATTTCACCGGTGGGAATTGGTCTTTTTGCAGTCCGTTTCATTAGGCTGTCCAGCTGGCGTTCCCAGATCTGATTCGATCCGTTCGAAGCAGCCGTTACAAGCAAGCCCCCTACCAAAAGTTCTGCGATGACCAAACCATCGGTGCCTCCCGCAAAGAGGTAGCCGGAAAGCGCAGAAAGTATAACTGAAAAGGAGAGTCTGAATTTGGTAAAGACTAGATAAGACCTAAACTTACCGGAAAAACCACTGGCTTGCTTCGACTCCATATACAACTGATCGGTGTAAAAGTAATCATTTTCGGGCGACGGATGTTCGGGACAACTTAATTGCCTTCATGTTCAGTTTTAGTTTCCAATTGGAACATTATTCAAACTGTTTCCACTCGATCCCCAACGTCGGTCTACCGGTGTCAAAATGTTGACATTACGCTCCCTTACCATCAATTCATCGACGCAAAACCATTGATCTTTCTCTTTTGAATTTCCGACGATCAGCACATTGTACCTGAAAGGACCTTTCCTTATTGTCATCGGAAGCTGAATGTAGGCCCAGTCCCCGCGAATAACTGGGGAGCGCTTGGGATCCGTTACATACTTCCATTGTCCGGTATTTTTTAGGGTGTCGATCTCTTCAATAACGAACAAGGGATTGTACGATCCGGGCGCTCCCTTGAGGAACCAGAAAGAAGCTTCCAGATCATGATCACCGCGAGAATTTACTGTCTCCAAAAACAAATAGTCGGCATTTTGAAGGGATAGACTTCCTTTCCCTGAAAATGTATTCTTCCCATACAATGTATCGAAATCACGATGGATCAAAAAGTTTGTGTCAGAACAACTCGATTTTCCATATTGAATGCCGAGGTCGATCAGTTTTTTTTGCATACTCACCCTTGCTGTCCGTTCCTTTTGCGCATATTTTCTCAAGTCTAACCTGTAAAGAGCTATGGTGCGCCCTTTGTAGAGTTTCTTTGCATTGTCAAGCATTTTTTTTTCATTCGGATCGAGTTGCTCCCCATTCGTGATGATCAACACATTCTTAAGTCTGTTGTGATTCAAGGAGATGTGTGAATTGAGCTCCGGCGCGATCAGTCCAAACAGGTCGCGGGTTTCTGGTTCTGACGTTCGACTGAGGAAGGAGGCCATGGTAGGCGTTGCGCTATGGTAGCTGATCACCATTGTCATTTGCTGGATCTCGGGCGATCCTTTTCGCATGAATTGTTCAGCTCCGACATGAAAGAACGGCAGAGGCAACAGCACGGCAGATTTTTCTCTTTTGACCAGCTGAATGACTTTTTCCCATTCAGGATGTTTCTCCAATCCCTTTTCGGCAAAGAGATTAGGCGTTCTGCCGATCTGCCTTGAAAAGAAATCTGTTCCTTCCCATGCTTCGGAAATATTTAGGATAGGAAAGGCGATCACACATATCAATGGTATAACTTTCATTTTGTCCTCTGAGCGTTTCCACCATTGGTCAAGGATGAACACAGCAGTTATACCTGCCATGTAATAAAATACCCAGGAAAATCGACCAACCGATCTGAATTGATTAAAAACTTTTAGCTTGTAGATGAAATCTTCGGGCAACCACTTGATGGGTATGAGCATAGCGAACAGAAGTACGATCAGCGCAGCGAAGAAAAGGATGGCTGCATGCGCGGGCAAAAAACGAACAGCTTTCTTTCTCCTCATTAGACTGAAGCCCCACCAAACAGTCGACAAACCAACTACGAGCATCACGGACAAACCAATATAGCCCCATCCTTCGAAAGGTTGACCTTCCCTGATCGGAAACAGTAACTCAAGAATTCCCTTGAAAGGCGAAAAGTAAGGTACAAATACAGTCTCCGGAAGGGCAAAATTCTCATACAGACCTTGAGGCTTTTCCGTCCTTTCCGGATGTAGATCGGTAAATAAGAGAAATGTCCTGAAGAAAACAGCCGATAATCCGACAATCATCAGAGAATAAAGCCCTTTCAGCCTTGTTCCTTTTTGTACAATGATCCAAATAAGGAGCGTTGCCGCTGCAAAAACCAGCGACATCAACCCCATGTATGGATGAATGAAGAAAAGGAGCAGGATCGTTAGGGAAAGGATTCCAGTACTTCGCAATACACCTCCCGAACGTATCAAGGCCATCAGCTGTAAAATGATGAGCGGAATCACCCACATGAAAGATAGGCCGTAATGGCTGCCCAAGCGAAAGAACTGCGGACTTAACACAACGATGCCAACCACACCGGCAGCTGCAGCCCAGGGCTCAACATTCAATTTACGGAAGATCTTCCAGATGAGGACAGTTGCCCATAGGACACTGAGGTAGATAAATACATTGAGGATCCCGACCTCATATCCTTTAATGAACGGCAAGGAACCGACCAGAAATCCCAGAAGCGGAATCCCATCGGTAAAGATGACATGTTCACCGTAGGGGTAATTCATCCCTTTAAAATGCAAAGAAGTACCCGTGTTACCCGCCTGGTATGCAAAGGTGTAATAATTCTTCAATCCATCATCAAAGCCTGCATGCAAGACGCTGTTTGGCGACAGGATCACATGTCCGAAAAAGTAAAAATACCACACCGCCAGGAACAGGATCGCCGTCCAGAATGCCAAACGTTCTCGGTATTGATCGCCATTGACCATCAAACAATATTACTGTTTTTCTTTCGTGAGCAACACATAAAAAAAGGGAAGCGTATGCCTCCCTTGATTAAAAATTCACATAGGTTACAAGATCAGCATGGCATCACCGTAAGAATAGAAGCGGTACTTATTGTCAACCGCCTCCTTATACGCCTTCATCATCAAATCATGCCCCATGAAGGCTGAGATCATCATTAAAAGCGTGGAAAGCGGTGTGTGGAAATTCGTGACCATACTATCCGCAACACTGAAATCATAAGGAGGAAAAATGAATTTATTGGTCCATCCGTCGTATGGTTTCAGCATGCCGTCTGTGGATACAGAAGATTCGATAGAACGCATCGATGTTGTTCCGATAGCACAAACGCGCTTTTTATTCGCTTTGGCCTGATTTACAATATTTGAGGCTTTTTCCGAAATGATCACCTGTTCGGAATCCATTTTGTGTTTGGTGAGGTCCTCAACTTCTACCGGTCTGAACGTTCCTAATCCCACGTGTAAAGTGATCTCAGCGAAGTTTATACCATTTAGCTCAAGACGCTTCATCACTTCTCTTGAAAAGTGCAAACCCGCTGTTGGAGCGGCTACTGCGCCTTCTACTTTCGCAAAGATGGTCTGGTAACGCTCCTCGTCTGAAGGCTGAACATCGCGCTTGATGTATTTTGGCAGGGGTGTCTCGCCGAGCTCTGTGATCTTGGCTTTGAATTCTTCATAAGGGCCATCAAACAGAAAACGAAGTGTTCGACCTCTTGATGTGGTGTTGTCTATCACTTCAGCTACCAGCGAATCATCATCCCCAAAATAAAGCTTGTTACCTATTCTTATCTTTCTTGCCGGGTCAACCAGCACATCCCAAAGGAGACTTTCCCTGTTCAGCTCCCTGAGCAGAAACACTTCGATCTTGGCACCGGTCTTTTCCTTATTACCATACATCCTGGCAGGAAAAACTTTGGTGTTGTTCATGATCATCACATCACCATCTTCAAAATACTCTACAATGTCTTTGAACAACCGGTGTTCTATCTTTCCGGAATCCCGGTGCACCACCATAAGTCTGGATTCATCTCTATTGTCACTTGGGAATTCTGCAATAAGTTCTTCCGGAAGATCGAAGCTGAACTCAGACAGTTTCATTTTGCTCATACAACTGTTTTAATTTTAAGAATATTGCGATTTGAAGTTTGCAAAGATACAACATTATCGAGGCCTTGTCAAGAAGTGATTTCCATGTTGTGGATCTCGGCAATCCAATCATCTACCAACCTTGCCTCCGAAATAGTCTGATCACCGGATCGAATTCTCCTCAATGCAATGAGTGTTGCCCCTGAGTCAAGCTTTACCCCGATATCTCTAGCTAAAGCTCTGATATAGGTCCCTTTAGAACAGGTAACCTCAAAATCAATTTCCGGAAATCGGCTAATGTCCAGTTTAAGCTCATCTATGCTGATCCTGTTTGGTTTAAGCTCGATCTCCTTGCCCGATCGTGCAATGTCATAGGCTCTTTTCCCATCGATCTGTTTGGCGGAAAAAATGGGGGGTATTTGATCAATGTCGCCGGTAAGTTCCATACGAACCTGTTCAATCTTTTCAGGCGTAATATGATCCGTAGGATACACTGCATCAAAATCCTTTTCGAGATCAAAACAAGGTGTGGTCTTGCCGAGCAGGATCGTTCCGGTATAGCTCTTTTTCCCTGCCATCAACTCCTCTATCCGTTTGGTGTGCTTGCCTATACAAATGACAAGGATGCCGGTTGCCAGCGGATCCAAGGTGCCCGCATGACCTACCTTTACGTTCTTGACACCAAGCTTTTTCTTGAGGTTCCAACGGAGTTTATTCACTACATCGAAAGACGTCCAACCGAGGGGTTTGTCGACTATTATGGTCATGCCATCCTGTACGTCCTTTACCGTCATCCTACCATGGAAAGTTCAACGCCTGAGAGTAACAGAACGAGTAAGAGCAATCCGAGTGCTATACGGTAATAACCGAAATACAGAAAGCCATACTTGTTCAAAAACGCGATGAATGATTTGATCGCCAGATAGGCAACAATGAACGCAACGATGTTTCCGATCAACAGAAGTATCCATTCGCTGTTGGTTGACTTCATCAATAATTCTTTTTCGTCCCACATACTTTTCAGTGTGGCAGCGAACATTGTTGGTACAGCCAGAAAGAATGAAAATTCCGCGGCTGTCTTGCGACTCAACCTCTGCGTGAGGCCACCAATGATCGAAGCTGCCGACCTACTTACTCCGGGAATCATAGCAATACTCTGGAAAATTCCGATAATGAACCCGGTTTTATATGAAACCTCTGTTTCTCCGTTCTCTTCTGACTCCTTGAACCATTTATCCACAAAGATCAGCACAACACCACCGAGTAGCAGGGAAACAGCCACTACCCAAATATTTTCCAGAAGTCCGTCGATATGCGATTTGAACAGAAGTCCTAAAATACCTGTGGGGACGAATGCCACGAACAACTTTATGTAAAAATTGAGCCCTTGAAAAAAGCGTTTGAAATACACAACAACGACTGACAGTATGGCGCCAAACTGGATCGCGACCGTAAACAGTTTTGTAAAATCGTCAGAAGCAATGTTCATGAGCGTCGAACCGATGATCATGTGTCCGGTGGAAGATACGGGTAAAAACTCCGTCAGACCCTCAATGATCGCGAGGATGATCGCTTCAACTATACCCATGAAGAGAGAAATTATTCCTTTGTAATCTTTTTCTTGCGCATGATCGCATAGAAGATCACGATGTAGCCAATGACGATCAGGATAGGTGAAAGGGTAATGCGCGTTGAGCTGAAAAGTTCTTGTTCATTAAATGTATTGGGATCTTCAGCGCCCCCGCCAATCATTAGAATGAATCCCAGAATATTTACCGCAAGGCCGGTAAGCAGCAACTTATAATTCTCCGGCTGAAAACCAAATTTCGATCTCTTGTCCTCCATGTTCACAAATTTAATACAAATCGTCCAGCTTCATGCGCAAATATTTGTTGAGTGCGAACCAGGTCGAAACGAAGGTGATAATGATGCCTATCAGCAGTAATGACAACACAAGCAACAGGAAAGTTTCCAGTGAATAGCTGATCTCGAATGAATCCAAAACATTGTTCAACGCAAAAAACAAGGTCATTAGCAACGCTATACCGATCATTGCTGAAACAGCCCCCTGCAGAACCGACTGGAGGAGGAATGGTTTGCGTATGTATGAAGGCTTTGCCCCTACCAGCTGCATTGTTTTGATCGTGAATCGCTTCGAATAGAGGGCAAGTCGAATCGTGTTATTTATCATAGCAACAGCGACAACGATCAGCAGTACAGCCACAGCGAGTACAAGAAATGCAAACTGTTTGAAGCCAAGATTTACGGACTCCACGCTGCTTTCATCGTAATTGATCTCGTCGATCTGTTCGGGATAGTTGGCAAAAAGCTTCTGTTTGATGGCCGCCATACCCGAACGGGTTGCGTGTTCTTCTTTCGGTTTGAATCCAACGGTGGGCGGCAGTGGATTCTCTCCTTCGAAAATATCGAGAATTTCACGCGTATTCTGACCCGTTCCTGCGAACTCTTCCTTTGCTCTTTCGGGACTCACAAAATAGACTTCAGTGAATTCGTCCCAGGTCTTCAATTCTTGCTCGATCTGTTTTATATCCGATTCATTGAGTTCCGATTTAAAGAAAAGATCGCCCTGCAGACTCTCCTTTGCTTTTCTCTGAACATTATCCAATCCCAGCACTCCTCCAATGACGAGGCCTATCATGAAAAGTACAAGTGAGATTCCGATGACCGTCGATATGTAACTGGTCCTGACCCCTTTCTTACTAAACTTATCGGTAGTTGAGCTCATTTGGACGAAAATAGGCAAATAGCTGCCAACACTTTTCGGTACCGACAAAAAATACGAACTATCGTTTGTTGACACCGAAAAATCTTACTGGGAGGCGATTTACTAAAAAAAAGTTAAAAATTATGTGTGAGATGCCACTTTTTGGTCTTTCAAACGTTTTAGAGATGTTAGCGATTTCGGAAGCGATACCCTTTCAAAGTTGGCATACATTTTGAATAGTATATTGCTGAAGTAAAAGTTAGTTTTCATAAGTAGTAGTAGTTTAGGTTTGGAGAAGGGGGAATGCCAGTTCCCCCTTTTCTATTGTGGTAGCTTCCTCCGCTGAAATCCCTTTTAAAACTTTCATTTCGTACACAATTTTAGCGTATTTTTGCACCCTGATAGAACCCGCGAACTTTCGGGTATCTATTGTCAATAATATGAAGCAAATACGCAATTTCTGTATCATTGCCCATATCGATCATGGGAAGAGTACCCTCGCAGACCGTTTGTTGCAAATGACGGGGACTATCTCAGACAGGGATATGCAAGCTCAGGCGCTTGATGACATGGATCTGGAACGTGAGCGAGGAATTACGATCAAGAGCCACGCTATTCAAATGAACTACACGTTTCAGGGTCAGGATTATGTCCTGAACCTGATCGATACTCCTGGACATGTCGATTTTTCGTATGAAGTTTCGAGATCGATCGCTGCCTGTGAGGGAGCGCTGCTGATCGTGGATGCTTCTCAAGGTATAGAAGCACAAACTATATCCAATCTTTACCTGGCACTTGAACACGATCTGGAAATCATTCCGATCCTCAATAAAATGGACCTGCCTGGTGCCATGCCGGAGGAAGTTTCGGATCAGATCGTTGACTTGCTGGGCTGTGACTATGAAGAGATCATACCGGCATCGGGTAAGACGGGACTTGGTGTTGACAAAATACTTGAAGCTGTAATCAACCGGATTCCTGCGCCTAAAGGAGATGAGAATGCTCCGTTACAAGCCATGATCTTCGACTCAGTATTCAATTCTTTCCGCGGGATCATCGCATATTATCGTGTGCTGAACGGTGTGATTAAGAAAGGTGACCGTGTAAAATTCTTCAATACCGGAAAAGAATACAATGCTGATGAAGTTGGCATCCTAAAAATGGATCTGAGCCCAAGAACTGTTGTGAAAGCAGGTGACGTCGGCTATATCATATCAGGGATCAAGCAAGCCAATGAGGTTAAGGTGGGAGACACCATAACTACTGCTGCGAATCCCTGTGATAAAGCGATCAAAGGATTTGAGGATGTGAAACCAATGGTCTTCGCTGGAATTTATCCGGTTGAGACCGATGAATACGAAGAGCTCCGGTATTCGATGGAAAAGTTGCAGTTGAACGATTCATCCCTGGTCTTTGAACCGGAATCCTCTGCTGCACTTGGGTTTGGTTTCCGTTGTGGATTCCTCGGGATGTTGCACATGGAGATCATTCAGGAACGCCTGGAGCGGGAGTTCAATATGACAGTTATTACAACTGTCCCGAACGTTTCATACAAATGTTTTATGCGAAAGGATCCAGACCACGAGTTGATCGTGAACAATCCTTCTGAGTTACCGGATCCCGCAGGCATTGATCGGATCGAAGAACCTTACATCAAAGCACAGATCATAACTAAATCGGAATACATCGGTTCCATTATGACGCTTTGTATCGAAAAACGCGGAGAGTTGCGTAATCAGGTTTACCTGACACAGGACCGGGTTGAGCTGACGTTTGAAATGCCACTTGCCGAGATCGTCTTTGATTTTTATGACCGGCTGAAAACAGTTTCGAGAGGATATGCGTCATTCGATTACCATCCTATCGGCTACAAAACATCTGATCTTGTGCGGATGGATATGTTACTGAATGGTGAACAACTCGATGCGCTTTCTGCACTGGTTCACCGGAGTAACGCCTTTGACCTTGGTAAGAAGATCTGTGTCAAACTCAAGGAGCTCATTCCGCGTCAGCAGTTTGAGATACCTATACAAGCAGCGATCGGTGCGAAGATTATTGCACGCGAAACGATCAAGGCACTTCGAAAGGATGTTACCGCAAAATGTTACGGTGGTGATATCACACGAAAGCGTAAACTTCTTGAAAAACAGAAAGAAGGTAAAAAACGTATGCGGCAAGTCGGTCGGGTAGAAGTACCTCAGGAGGCATTTATGGCCGTATTGAAGCTCAACGACTAAAGGTACGATCACTCATCATCGTCCTCCTCGCTGCTGTCATCCTCATCCGGGCGATCGTATTCATCTTCTTCTTCCTCTTCGTCCGAATCCAGATCATCTTCTTTGATCCCATCTACCTTGTCGAAATCATCTTCAAACTCATCTTCATCCTCATCGACCACAGCGGCTTTAGGGGCGATCTTATTGATCTTAACAAGATAGATCGCCTCGTCCGTTTCCCAGATCAACGCGTCCAGCATTTCACCTGTAGGAGTCTTGATGGTCGTCAAGTGATTAATATAGCCATCCGGAAAATCTTTCAGGATCTGTTTCTTCTGATCGATCGTAAGCTTGTCATAGCTGATTATAGCTCTCTTCTTAGACATCCTTTTATATTTCAAGTTTATGAATCCTTCTGATCGGGATCGTGACATTTTTTTTGAGGACGATCGCCTCTTCAGTCACCGCCCAAATGGTCGTGTGCACCATGTACTTCCGCTTTGTATCTTCAAAGTAGATCTTCACTTTATGCTGTTCCAGATTCCCAAGGGCAATTGCTCGTTCTAGGTCGATCTGTCGTTGCTTTCTTCCCGTTTCTGAATGCAGCACCTCACTTGCCGGAAAATGCAAGGCAGCCACCTGTTCTTTCTCAACGGTCTGAAATTCGTTTAACATGACAGATTTTTGGGCAAAAATAAATGAAAACGCATACGAAATGTACATTTCTTGATTTTTCGTTTGATTTTTTCCTGTAACCCGATTTCCCTGATCCCTCAACAAAAAAACCACCCCGACAGGAGTGGTTGATTTTCAGGCTATTTGTATCTTGATCATTCAACTTTACTGGACAACGTATTTTTTAGTCCGCTCCATTCAACCAGATGCATCTTCACAGTTCCTACCGGAATCTTCGCCCTCACCAGCACCGGGATCTTGTTAGCATCGTTGGTAACCCAAAAATTCACATCGTTTTCGCTTTTAAAATACCTACCCGTTTGAACCACCGGTACAAATTTGTGGCAGTTGAACTTTCCTTTACGAATGTGAATCAACTCATCTCCAACGTATTTGATCTTAAGGTTGTAGATCTCGTCATCCATAAAACACTTGAATTCAAACGTCTTGCCTTTTTTCATGTCCTTGAAATCAAGTGTCCTCGCATAATAGAAGGAAGATATCATATCCTGTATTCCAACGGGAATCTTGAATTCTTTGCCCTCTCCATTATCCACCTTGGCTTTGTCATGACGGAAAGTGTAATCCTGGTTGATCTTGTAGCCGCCCTCGTCGACCCTTCGTACAAAGTACCACGGAAAAACACCCTTCTTATCGAGGTATGTTTCGTACGTGTCCACCACTTTGAAAAAGGCATTGAATCCCCCCAAGGTCTTTCCAACACCGACAGCATGGATGAGCTCCCGATTTGCGCCTTTTTTAGTTGTAGCCTTTATTTCTAAATTAGCCTCTCCGGCATCCATGAAACCGTAGGTAACACGGTAGCGGAGCTTTTCACCAATTTGAAAAGATCTGTTATTTACAGAAGGATATGTTACTTCTGAGCTGCTGGTCAGCGCCATTAGAAGACCGAAAGTGCCAAGGGTATACAATAACCGTTTCATAGTATTTGAATTTAAGTCGTTAAGTATTTACAAAGCATGTGCCAAAATCATATCCGAAAACTACGATGCAATGTACTTAAATCCAAATTACAAAATCCTGATCTCCGTCCGGCGGTTCTTTGCTCTTCCATGCGGTGTAGCATTATCTGCCACGGGACGACCTTCCCCATATCCGACGGTATTGATCCTTGATGAGTGGATGCCTTTTGTAACGAGATAGTTCTTTACCGCTGCAGCTCTATTCTTTGACAACAAAAGGTTGGCTGCATCATCGCCCTCACTGTCGGTGTGTCCGGCTATTTCGATCCTCATTTCCGGTTTAAGCTTCATGATCTCGATGAGGTCGTTGAGCAAACTGATGCTGCCTGATTGAATGGTTGATTTACCCGTCTCAAACTTGAGGTCGCTCAGTGTATAACTGCTTGCTGCCTCATACGTAATGATCACTTCCATCTTCTCAAATGTCAGTTCATTTGGGATCTCAGGTACTTCTATGGTATTGTATTCCACCTCATCGCCAATAGCAAGGATGCGAATGTCATACACGTCTCCCTCTGGAAGTTCAACCAAGAATCTTCCTGTCTTGTCAGTAACGCCACTAAGTGTTTTTTTTGATTTCTGACCAACAAAAAACACCTTGTCACCAACATATGGCTTGTGCGATGCATTCACTACCTGAACATGGACAGGTGCCAGCTGCTGTGCGAAGGAGTATGAAAAAAGAGAAACGGTCACTAGGGTACATACTGTTTTCATGGCTTTGATTTTCCATTAAAAAGCAGATTATAGGAAAAGTAACTGTTAACTCAAGATAAAACGAAGTAAGTTTCTCGTCGGGTGATCGGACAGTAGCCAGAGGAAGAATTTGTAATGTTCAAACAAGATTCATGGGTGAAAAGTTACATCACGATGTTCACGATCTTGCCGGGAACAACAATGACTTTCTTGGGTGTATTTCCTTCCAGCCATTTTTCAGCTTCCTCCCTGGAAAGCACCTCCTTTTCAACCTCAGCAGGCGTCAGGCTCAGCGGCAGATCTAGCTTGAATCGCATTTTTCCGTTGAACGAAACCGGGTATTCAAAGCTGGATTCAACCATGTATTCTTCCTTGAATTCCGGGAATTGCTGTGAGGTAACCGTTCCCGCTTCGTACCCCAGCTTTACCCATAATTCCTCTGCGATATGCGGCGCATATGGTGAGATGAGTACCACCAACTCTTTCAGGATATGACGGTTGTTGCACTTATGGTCGGTAAGTTCGTTGACACAGATCATAAAGTTGGACACACCTGTATTGAAGGAAAAGCGTTCGAGATCTTCTCCGATCTTTTTGATCGTCTTATGGAGCGACTTTAGGTTTTCTTTTGTTGGTGTGTCATCTGAAAGCGAAACATTGCCTTCAGCATCATGGAACAAACGCCACAATCTGCGCAGGAAGTTGTGTACTCCATTGATCCCTTTTGTATCCCATGGCTTGCTTTGCTCCAACGGTCCTAGGAACATTTCGTACATGCGCAAGGTATCTGCTCCGAACTTTTCTACGAGCTCGTCAGGCGTCTGGACATTGTACTTCGACTTGGACATTTTCTCTACTTCCGTTCCACAGTGATAAGAGCCGTCTTCTTCACAGATGAATACCGCGTCTGCAAATTCCGGTCTCCAGGCTTTGAATCTTTCAATGTCGAGCTTATCATTATCAACCATTGAGATGTCAGCGTGAAGAGCGGACACCTCATACTCATCCTTTTTAGAAGCAGTTATAAAACTATTCGAGTCTTTGATCCTGTACACAAAACTACTTCTCCCTAGGATCATGCCCTGGTTGATCATCTTGCTGAACGGTTCATCGAAAGAGATATACCCTTGGTCATATAGGAACTTGGTCCAGAAACGCGCATAAAGCAAGTGCCCTGTCGCGTGTTCTGATCCTCCGATGTAAAGGTCAACTGCTTTCCAGTATTCCGCTTTATCGCGGCTGACGAATTCCTGTTCATTGTGCGGATCCATGTAGCGCAAGAAATACCAAGAACTTCCGGCCCAACCGGGCATTGTATTGTATTCCATACGATCGCCCTCAAAATGGTTCCAGGCTGAACGTTCAGCACGAGCCAGCGGCGGTTCACCATCTTCTGTGGGTAAGTATTTATCTACTTCTGGTAATTCTACCGGTAAACAACTGTCATCCACAAGGTAAGGAACTTCATCCTTGTAAAACACCGGAAATGGTTCTCCCCAATAACGCTGGCGGGAAAAAACAGCATCCCTTAAACGGTAGTTGATCTTTCCTTTTCCAATACCCTTGGCTTCAATCGCATCGATAGCTTTCTTGATGGCCGATTTCGCATCAAGTCCGTTCAGGAAATCCGAGTTGGCAATGATCGCATCCTTTTCAGTATATGCCGCCTCGGAAATATCGACATCGGCGAAGATGTTCCTGATCTCCAGTCCAAAGTGCTTTGCAAAATCGTGATCACGCTGGTCTCCACAGGGCACGGCCATTACGGCACCTGTTCCGTAGGAAGCCAGCACATAATCACCTATCCAAATCTGAACCTTATCCCCGGTAAAAGGATGGGTTGCATACGAACCGGTAAACTGCCCGGTGATGTTCTTGACATCCGCCTGCCGATCGCGTTCCGTTTTAAGCGAAGCTTGTTTTTTATAGGCCGCAACAGCCTCGGTATATTCAGCCGTTGTGATCTCATCCACAAACGGGTGTTCCGGTGCCAGGACCATAAAAGATACTCCAAAGATCGTATCCGGTCGGGTGGTGAAGACTTCGATCGACAATTGATTACTGCCCTCACCGTCTTTCTCGCTCCAAAGTGGGAAGAACACAGAAGCTCCCTGCGATTTTCCGATCCAGTAGCGCTGCATATCCTTAATGGAGTCCGTCCAATCGACGTTTTCCAGTCCGGTCAGGAGACGCTCGGCATATGCCTTGATCCGCATGGACCACTGCCGCATCAGCTTTTGCTCCACCGGATGTCCCCCGCGTTCAGAAACACCATTGACCACCTCATCATTGGCAAGCACAGTGCCAAGAGCTGGACACCAGTTCACCCAGCTATCCGCCAGATAGGCCAATCGGTATTGCTGTAGGATCTCTTCCTTCTTCTTCGTATTGTAGCCACTCCAATCTTTAGCTGAGAACTCTTCTGTACACTCTGTACAAGCATTGACCCCCTTGTTTCCATGTGTTTCAAAATGGCTGATCAGCTGAGCGATACGTTGAGCCTTATTCGAGGTATTGTCGTAATAACAATCAAAGAGTTGTTTGAAGATCCACTGAGTCCACTTGTAGTATTCCGGAGAAGAGGTCCTTACCTCCCTATCCCAGTCATAACAGAAGCCGATCTTGTCCAATTGTTCCCGGTAACGCGCAATATTCTGTTCAGTCGTAACAGCAGGATGCTGTCCGGTCTGGATCGCATACTGCTCTGCCGGTAGCCCGAACGAATCATAGCCCATGGGGTGGAGCACATTGAATCCCTGCAGTTTTTTATAGCGCGCAAAGATGTCTGAAGCAATGTACCCGAGCGGATGCCCGACATGCAGTCCGGCACCGGATGGATAAGGGAACATATCAAGAACATAGTACTTCGGCCTTGTCGGATCTTCCGACACTTTGTAGGTCTTATTGATTGCCCAGAAGCCTCTCCAGCGTTCTTCGATCTCTTTGTAATTGTATTCCATTTTGAATATTCTCGCGGATCCAAAGATACATAAAGGTGGAGAGAAAGACATCCTTACGAAGGATAAACCCGAAGGAATAGAATCAAGCTTTATCAACAAAATCGTACTTTTACTTTTGATGTTTTCTGTTCGCGACTTTTTATGGGGAAATCTGATCCTGATCACAATGCTGCTGATTGGAGAAGTCCACGCTCAGTCCGGTCGTGAAAAACAACTGCTTGAGACCATTCGGAAAGAAAAGAATGAATACAAGAAGTTCCAACGGTTGTTGGCATTGGGTGACTTTTACAAACAGAACAATATCTACCGCGCTGATTCATTGAAGAATGTGCTGCTGCAGCGCAGTCGTGTTTTTGATGATTCCGTCCGGTTCAATGCACTGATGTATTCCGCAGAAATCAACGAAATTCTCGGTCGTCAAGAAGAATATTTCCGGGATGTACTTAGTTGTCAACCCTTCCTCAATCGAATAGACTCCGATGAAGTAGTTTACAAGATCTACCGCCATCTGGGCTATTACCACAGTCGATCGCTGGAATTTGAAACAGCAGACTTTTACCTCAAATCAGCTCAGAAGATCGCGCGAAAACAGCGAAGCAATGCACGGATCGCCGAGGCAGGAAATTACCTTGCCTTGAATTTCATGCTGCAAAACCAAAAGGACTCAGCTGTTTTTTACATTGACCGGTCGATTCAATTTGCGCGACGGACATCCAATAAAAGCGTGCTTGCAGAGATCTTCAATACCCAGGCACGGATCTATGCCTATTTCGGACAGGTTGAGCTGAGTGTTTCCAAGAATATGGTAAGCCGTCAGTTGGCGCTGGAAACCAACAATCTGCTTCAATTGGCTCGTTTCAACCGAGAATTGGGTGTCTCACAGCGGCAGATCCAAAATCTGGACGAAGCTGAATATTATTTCAATCAATCCTACGATTGTGCTTCAAGGATCAAGGATTTTCGGCAGATGGCCCTTGCTCAGTCGAATCTCGGGACAGTTTATTTCGGAAGGAAGAAATACAAAGCCGCGATTGATTATACCCAAAAGGCGATCAGATTACTTACCGACTTGAATGACTTCAACGGTTTAGGGGAGGCACATGATATCCTCGGGATGATCTACCGGGAACAGAAGAATTATCCCCTGGCAGCCAGCAACTTCAATAAAGCACTTGTGTATTATGAATCCACGGGAGACAGAGAAAAAATTGCGGGCGTTTATCACAACGTGGGGACAGTCTTCCAGAAACAAAAAAAGTATGACAACGCACTGAACTATTTGAATCGCTCCATAGAGATCCGTGAACAGTTCGGTTCGAAGAGCCAGATATACCCAACTTTTCGCGCTATGGCGGATGTATATCGGGATATAGGAAAAAAGGACCTGGCCATCAAATACCTGGATCTGTACCTGAATTATCAGGACAGCAATACAACGGTACAGGCGGCAACCAAGATCGCAGAGCTTAACGAGCTATACCGTTCCGAACAACGTGACCGGCTTATCAGCCTTCAAGCTGATTCGATCGAACGACAGCGCCAGGAAAGAACACTCACAGCGACTCAACTGGAAAATATTCAGCTTAGGAATAATTTTCAGATGTATATCATCATTGCATTTATCATCATCATCGTGCTAGCTGGCGTAATCGTGTTTTTCAGATGGAACCAGAACCTGATCCGGCAACAGCAGAAAGAAGCGGAGATGTCACAAACCCTTTTGAGAGCTCAAATGAATCCTCATTTTGTATTCAATGCCATGTCTGTGATCCAGAGCTACATCTACGAGAATGACACCGAGAATTCATCGAAGTTCCTTGTTAACTTCTCCCGTTTGATGCGATTGATTTTGGAGAATTCGCCTAAGGAGTTCATTCCCATAGAAACGGAAATAGAAATTCTTCAAAAATACCTGGAAATGCAAAAGCTACGGTTCGAAGACCGTTTTGAATATTCGATCGATTCTGATCCGATTCTGCTGGATGAGGCTGCCATGATACCCCCTATGATCACCCAGCCTTTCATCGAAAATGCCATCGAGCACGGTCAACTCCACACCATAGAAGGAGGTTTTATCAGGGTTTCCTTTGTAAAAACCGGCACTATGCTTGAAATACTGATCGAAGACAACGGTATCGGGCGGAAAGGATCAGAGCAGAACAAGAAGAGCAAAGCCCATAAAAGCATGGCGATGAACATTACCCGAGAACGCATCGATAACCTCAATAAAAAATACCGTACTGAGGGCACGTTGTCGGTTAAAGATTACAACGAATCATTGCAAATTGGAACAAAAGTGTTAATATTGTTACCATACAAGACCGAGAATCCAGATTAGATTTAAACCACTAATGATCAAGGCCCTAGTAATCGATGATGAAAATCGCACCCGCGAGCTGATCGTAAAGATGATCAACTCCTTCGGTTTTGATATTGAAGCTAAACAAGGTGGAAACAATGTGATCACCGGAATAGAATCGATTGATTCTGAAGAACCTGACCTGGTCTTTCTCGATATTCAAATGCCAGACGGAACCGGATTCGACGTACTTAAAGGATTGAAATACCGTAACTTCGAAGTTATTTTTATTACCGCTCATGAAGAATTTGCAATCAAGGCAATAAAATTCAGTGCGCTTGATTATATCCTCAAGCCCGTAGATCCGAGTGAATTGAGAGCTGCAGTTGAAAAAGCCGTGCAAACGGTTCATGAAAAGAAAGAAGATACACAGTTCGAAGTGCTTCAGAACAACATCAACCCTGGTCACAAAAAACGGCTGGTGCTGAAAACACAAGAGAGTGTTCACGTGGTTGAATTGGATAACATCATTCGCTGCGAGGCAGACCGCAATTACACTTCCTTTTATCTCGTTGGGGGAAAAAAGATCCTTGTTTCAAAAACTTTAAAGGAATACGAGACATTACTTACCGGACATAACTTTCTCCGCGTGCAACAATCTCACCTGATCAACCTTAACTTTGTTGATCGCTATGACAAAGGTGATGGTGGATCCGTTGTTATGAAAGATGGCTCTGAAGTACCTTTAAGTCCTGCCAAAAGAGAAATCTTCTTCAAGATCATCGAGAACATGTAAGTAAATTAACCCATAAACGGGTTTTGTTCAATTTCAACAGGGATATATTCATTTGATACGAGGGGTTGTGATCAACTTCTTATGTTTGTTTCAAGAAATAAGGAGAGAAATCAGGTTATCTTCTTATGGAAACTTTGAAATAAAGAATGTGTTGCCACTGCTTGGAGAGGCAGTTTCATTTTCTAGTTTGATTAAAGAGTATAACAGTTCTTTTGACATGCATTCTTCAAAGTCCTACCATAAGAAGTAACCTGCTTTTTTTAAACATGCGTATTTGCTTTACTTCCTTTTGATTAACTACTTTGGGAAGTTTGTTGTAATACTAATGAAAACTAACTTACTACTGCCCTAAGGGGTTAAAAGGCTGAAATTATCAGCCTTTTTTCGTTTATGTATAAATGGGGTAGATCACTGGCCTGCTTGGTGAAGCATCGTTGTCAAAAGCAGCAAGCTGAAGCTCCAGAAGATAAGACCCGTCTTGGACTTCGTTTGGAACATATATGAGCTCCGTGATCGTACGTTCGAAATCCCCGCCCTCACTTATTCTCCAAAAGGCGTGATGAAAAATCAAAGCACCTCCGTCCTCTTCACGGTCGACAGAGGGTGTATCGATCATCAAATGCCGCACTCCGGATGCGTTTATGACATGAATACAATCGGGATGCAGATAAGCCGGGTTCTGAGAAGAATAGTTCCTCGTTCTTTTGTTTTCGTCATTCGGTAGCGTTCGGATGATGAGTGCTTCCGTTTCTTTTCCTGCTAAGGCAATTTCGATCATTTCAGGTGTGATCACCGCATCCATCTTGCCATCCAAGCTACTTTTCACCTGAATTGGATGCACGGAAATCACGACCGCCCGGCACATATATGACCTGACAGCCTTATTTACGGAGTATACTTGTAGAGTAATATGCCCCAAACATTCGGTATGAGTGCCATGACCATGAGGATTGAAAAAGATATTCCTGAAATTCACTGCACCGCCTTCAGCAACTGAGCCGATAAATCCATTTGCGCGGACAGGTTCAAAAACGGGTGGGTCAACGTACCAAGCTCTGAGATTTCCCTCTCCATCGACCAAAGGGACAGACAAATCGAAAAATCGCTCCGAATCAATCCATCCGCCGTCTTCTAGAATTAGCTTCATGTTTTTTAGTTCGAATATAATTCAAATGAAACCATGCGAACTTCTTTCTTGGCTAAAATAATTTCCGTTTTTATTTACCATGGTAATTATTAATGTATATTTGCTGAAAAAAAACAAATACTATGAAACTAATTAATGTATTTATGACTGGAGCAATCGCTGTATCGCTCGCTGCATGTGGAAGTAAGGAGTCAGAAGAAAAAGTTGAAGATGTTGTCTATTCTGCTGACATCAAAGCGTCTACGATCGAGTGGCGAGGGGAAGAGAATGCCGAACATTTTCACCAGGGTACGGTAGCTCTGAAGGAGGGAAGTCTTACCATGAACGGAGAAGAGCTGGTAAGTGGTCGATTTGTTGTTGACATGAGTACAATCACACCGAAAACCGAAGGATATCCTGCAGCGAAGCTCGATTACCTCAGCACTCACCTGAAGGATACTGCCTTTTTCTTTGTGGCAGAGCATCCTGAAGTAAGTGTCGATATCAATTCTTACAGCAACGGAAAACTCTCTGCTACATTCAACATCCTCGGACAATCAATAGAGCAGGAAGTTCCTGTAAAAATTACACATGATGAAAAAGGAGCAACCATTAAGGGAGATTTCAAACTGGATATTTCCAAAACGAACATGCCTTACGCAAAAGAGATCAACCCTGAAACGAACAAACCAGCTTTGGTTCCTGAGCTAGGTTTCAAGATCGACCTGGTTCTCAAAAAATAAATGCTGAAATGAATAGAAGCGAGGAGGCGAATGCCTCCTTTTTTGTTTATTTGAACCATGAAAGCAGATCAGTTTGAAACGATCATCTTTGACCTCGGTGGCGTGATCATCGATCTAAACTACGACCTTACCCGCAGCGCTTTTGAAGAACTCGGACTCGCTGATTTTCAAAGTACGTACTCTCAGTTCTCGCAGAGCAGTTTATTTGATGATTACGAGACCGGAAAGATCAGCTCCCAACGTTTCATCAATACTCTTTTGCCGCATCTGCCGAACGGATGCACTGCCAATGAGGTGGTTCATGCCTGGAATGCCATGATCATGAGCGTGCCCCAGGCCAAGATTGCTCTTCTGGATAAATTGCGAACCGACAAAAATCGAATCTACTTGCTCAGTAATACGAACGAAATTCACATGCAGAAAGTGAGGCGGGAATGGGGCAAGGTAACAGAAAGATCCATGGAGAGCTTCTTTGACCGAATGTTTCTGTCTTATGAAATAGGTCTGAGAAAACCTGACGTTGAGATCTTCGAGTACGTGTGTGGTAAGATCGGTTCCGATCCCGGTAAGGTACTTTTCATCGATGATTCTCCACAGCACATTGAGGGAGCGAAAAAGGCTGGATTGTGCGCACTACACCTAACCGATCCGACGGATCTTTACACTGTCTTTTCCTGACAGAGTTCAACGAGAATATGGTCGGTTGAGCGAGGATGGAGAAATGCAATCAGTTTATTGTCTGCACCATCTTTAGGAGTCATACTGATCAACTCAAAACCCAAAGTCGTTAGACGTTCGATCTCCGAATGGATATTTTCTACATCAAAAGCGATGTGGTGTATCCCTTTGCCTTTTTTTGCGATGAACTTGGCGATAGGTGACTCAGGATCGGTGGCTTCCAGCAATTCTAACTTGGATTCTCCGATTTGAAGAAAGGCAGTCCGCACACCCTCGGAGGAAACTTCTTCTATCTTGTAGCAGGAAGCACCCAGCAGCGCCTCATATACAGGCAATGACTCGGAAATACTGGCAACAGCAATCCCCAAATGCTCGATCTTTTTTAACATGGGTTAGTTCTTTATGAACTTTTCGTTTAGATTATCGAAATTGATGTAGTAAACTCCTCTCAGCAGATTTTCGCAGTTTACCGATGATCCCGTGCCCTTCTTCACAATGTTGCCATACGCATCGTAGATCTCATAGCGCGTATCTGCAGGTTTGCCATTGGCCGTAAAGTAGATAATGTCCTTAACTTTCACAGGGCTTTTAACAATGGCTGGAACGGCTGAATTGAACTTTACTTCCTTGGATGAGCGCTTTGTTCCGGAGTGGTCAATCTGTACTACACGTACTGTATTTTCACCTGAATGAGGTGAAACCTGAAATTCATAATTATTTGTTCCTGAAGTACCTTTACCCTGGACCTCACCCACCGTTACCCATTTATTCCATCTGTATTGCTCGATAATAAATGGAAGTTTACCCTGTTCCTCCGACGTCTGCCAAGAAAGTTTTCCACTCGTATTAACACTAATGTCCAACACTTTAAAGGTGCTTCTTGGCAATAGCACCTCGGGATTCAATATTTTCGGTTTGCATCCGTCATGGTGTTCTATGACGATAAAAACAGGCTCACCGATCGCAACGTTGAAATTAGAAAAGTCGATCTCAAAGGCGCCCATGTTGGTTCCTCCCGGCATGATGTCACCGTTGACCGTAACTTTAGTGGCGCAGTAACCGAAACCCTCATCATCCATTGGATTCTGAACGTAGAGGTTTTTACCCTGATAAGTTCCTTCGATCGACAGCGACGCGAGACCAACAGAAGCGATCAAGGAAAAAAGAAGCACACCAAGTAATTTTCTCATTAACTGCAAGATGACAGTGGCTTTGAATAAGAGAAAACAAAATTAGTGTCATTTTTTTTATAAAGCAAGTAGATGAAAGTCTTTTTTAACACAATAATAGCCTTTCAACTAAATGGTTACTACGCATGTAGATGGGCCTTTCTTGAGAGCTTAACCAATAAAATAGTTCTTTCACTTTTTTTTATTATTCTTGCTTGATGAATTACTATTCAACCATAAAAGATCTGCTTGTTTTCGTCGGACTTGTATTGTTTTTAGGCGCTTGCAACAGCAGTGGAGGAAAACAGTTCGAGCATGCCGGAGGATCTTTAAGAATGGCTGTTGATATTGAACCATCAACACATGTTCCACGTGAGGTAAGTGATTATTACACAGCCACAGTTCTTGGTCAAGTAATGGAAGGGCTTGTTTCAATGGATCCGAAGTCACTCAAGATCATGCCACAACTTGCTGAATCATGGAAAGTGGAAAATGACGGGCTTACCTATGTGTTCAAGTTGAGAAAAAATGTTCTTTTCCATCCTCACAAGTTATTGAACGAAGAGGAACGTGTATTAAAAGCGGAGGATGTACAACGCACCATTGAACGTTCGTGTAAGAAAAACAGTTCCGGCGAAGCTCCTCATGCTTATTTGTTCGTTTACCGCGATAATCTGTCCGGCGCCGAGGACTATTTCGAAGGGAACGCAAAATCGATCTCGGGATTAAAAGCGGATGGCGATGTCATACAATTTACCTTGTTGAAAAAGGATGACAATTTCCTCAATAAAATGGCCAATATCTGCACTGCGATCAGTCCGGCGAAGATCATTAATGCCGATAAGGAAACAGACATGATCGGCACCGGGCCTTTTCTATTCAACGGATACATGCGTGAGGAGACAAAGAAAGCCGTACTTGTCAGGAATACTGATTATTACTTGCGTGACCAAAACGGCAACACCCTGCCTTACCTCGATAGTCTGATATTTCTCTTCAACAGTCGAAAGCTTGACCAAATGGAGCTTTTTGAAAATCATGATATCGACATTATCACAGGTTTACCTCCCGGAAGGATCACCATGATGTTGGAAGGCCGTATAAAGGATTTCAATTCAAGTCCGCCCGTATTCATCATGCGCAACAATCCGATTCTGATGACCAATTACTATTTCTTCGATATGACCGATCCGCGATTTGCCGATGTAAAGGTCAGACAGGCTTTCAATTACGCCGTTGATAAAGAGAAATTAGGCAGGGAAGTCCTGAGGAACCAATATTATGAGTTAGGATACTACGGCATTGTTCCGCCAATTGCCTCCACCTTTCGGGGGTATGATTTTTCCGGAGTCCGCACTGCATCTTATGGATTCGACCCTGAAAAAGCCAGGAAGCTACTTTCCGAGGCGGGTTATCCAAATGGTAAAGGCTTCGGAAGTATTACACTTCGCTACAACATAGGAGATATCAATTCAGCGGTTGCGGATGAATTTGCTCAACAGATATTTCAAACGTTGAACATCAACGTAAATATTGACGGTTCTACCTTTGAACAAAAAGAGCAGGACGCCAGCATGGCAAAAGGTGATATCTTCAGAGGAGCCTGGGCAGCTGACTACGCGAATCCGGAAACTTTTCTGAGTAATTTTTATGGGAAACCCGTCCCAAGTGATCGAAATTCTCTTTCTCCCGTTAACCAATCGAGATACGTGAACGACCTTTTCGATCAGCTATTTGAAAGGGCAACGAAAAGCAAAAAAATGTCTGATGCGATGCAATACTATGCTAAAGCAGAAAAAGTGTTGATGCAGGATCCTCCGATAATTCCACTTTGGTACAGCGGTGATATTCAGATCATTTATTCAGATATACGGAACTTACACTTCAACGCATTGAATCAGTTTTCTTTCCGCGAGGTTTATAAGAAACAACTTACTGCGGAGGAATATCAAAAGCAAATCAAGTAAAAACGAAATAGATGTATTTTTATCGACTACTTCAACTGATCTTCACTTTTTTCTTTTTGACATTCAACGCTTTTGCCCAGACTCAACCCAGCCAAACTGTGCGCGGAAAAGTAGTTGACAGCGAGTCCAATTATCCTTTGATAGGTGCAAAAGTTACCATATGGACCGAAGACTCTATCCCTAATCTACGGGCTATAACGGATGTAGATGGTAACTTTTCCATCCAGAAAGTACCCGTAGGGAAACATCAGCTGGAAGTCAACTTGATGACGTATGAATCGCAGGCAGTAACGATTGAGGTCAATTCAGGAAGAGAGACCGTTCTGACCATTCCACTCAGTGAAGCCTATCTAGAACAGGAGGAAGTCACGGTAACTGCACGAAAACAAGGTGAGGTCATCAATGAATTAGCTGTAATTTCTGCACAACAGTTCAGCGTTGAGGAATCCAACCGCTACCCGGGTTCAAGGATGGATCCTGCCCGTATGGCGTCCAATTTTGCCGGTGTTCAAGGCGCTGATGATTCGAGAAATGACATCGTTGTGAGGGGGAATTCACCCCTGGGGATCATCTACCGGGTAGAGGGCATAGATATTCCGAATCCATCGCATTTTGCCATTGCAGGTAGTACGGGAGGTCCCGTATCCATTCTCAACAATAAGATCCTCGGAAATTCCGATTTTTTCATGAGTGCATTCCCTGCCGAATACGGGAACAGCATTTCGGGTGTTTTTGACCTTAAACTTAGGAACGGAAACGATAATCAAACTGAATTTACCGGACAATTCGGATTCTTGGGCACTGAATTTTTGGCTGAAGGACCAATGAGTAAAAATAGCCGCTCGAGCTTTTTGGTTATGGGCAGGTATTCGACGCTTTCGCTCTTTCAACGGATAGGTGTACAGATAGGCACCGATGCCGTGCCCGTTTATGGAGATGGTGCTTTTAAGTTCAACTGGCCCTTAAAATCAGGCGGACAGCTCTCGTTTTGGGGAATGGGCGGGAAAAGTGATATTGATATCATGATATCTGAGCAAACTGAGTATTCGAGTGAATTTTATGGCGAAGGAGATCGGGACCAGTATTTTGGAACGGCAATGCTTACCTCCGGGATCACCTACAAAAAACCGATCTCTGAGAAAACCTTTCTACAATCAACGATCGCGTTTTCCTTTGAAAGTCAACAATCGAGACATAACTACCTGGAAAGAAGCCTGAATATCTCTGCTACAGGCGACACCAGTATTCAGGTAGATTCCATCTACTCTTTGATGGGTTATGACTTTCGTATTGGAAAACTGTCGGGCTATACGGCTATAAACCACAAATTCAACAAAAAACACCTGATCAAAGCTGGTATCAATTTTGACTTGCTCTCAATGAGTCAGCTCGACTCGGCACTTGTTGATATTGATGTGCCGGATGTCTTTGCTTTACGATGGGATTATAGTGGAAAAGCTGCCTTAGTGCAACCTTTCGTCCAATGGAAATGGAGAATGTCCGAAAAAATGGACTTCACCGCCGGACTACATGCACAGTACTTTTCACTCAGCAACAGTATAAGTCCTTTGGAGCCTCGGATTGGCTGGAAATACAGACTGCCGGGGAATCAATCTGTTTTTGCCGGTGCTGGAATGCATAGCCAAACCCAGCCGTACTATATGTACACCTATCACCGCTATGATGCTGACGGCAACAAAGTATTGCACAACAAGAACATGGATTTCACACGCAGCATTCATTCCGGGATCGGTTATGAAAAATTCTTCAATAAGAGTTTCAGCGTTCGCACGGAAGCCTACTATCAAAGTTTGTATAACATCCCCGTTACCGTACTCCCCTCCTCATTCTCCATGATCAATGTTGGAAGTGGATTCGCCCGCTTTTTCCCTGATACGCTGCAGAATACGGGAACAGGTTACAATTACGGCTTAGAACTCACCGTTCAAAAATATTTCGACAAATCATTCTTTTTCCTATTCAGCGGTACACTCTACGATTCGCGTTACAAAGGAAGTGACGGAATACTTCGCAACACCTCCTACAACGGGGCTTATGTAGCGAACGTTCTCGCGGGTAAAGAATTCAAGATCGGTGTAAAGCATGTCCTGGGATTTGGCTTGAAGGTGACACGTGCCGGTGGAAAGCGATATGGATTGGTAGATGTTGAAGAAACGGAGGAACTGAAAGAAATGGTCTTCCTTGACTCTTTGTTCAATGAGCCGCAATTTGCTGATTACTTCAGGGTCGATTTGAAAGTTAGCTGGAGACTTAACACCGAGAAGATGACCCATGAGATCGGTCTCGACCTTGTGAATGTGTTGAATACAGAGAATGTACTCAGCCTCGTATATGCTCCGTCCCTCGATCCGAATGTAGTAAACAGCCCGAATTACCAACCTTTCAGACAGAACAACCAGTTAGGATTTCTACCGATCTTCTACTACAAAGCTGACTTTAAATTAAAGCGGAAAGAATAGATTACCAAACGGGACAACTGTTACAATCATTCGTTGGTCGGATATACAACAAGAAGCCGAGTACGGTGTCAAACATGATGTAACCATAAGCATGCCTCGCAAATGCGTTTGGTTCATTGGCTCTGGTCTTTACATTTAACTGATGCATGAAACCGCCACTCACATCTGTCTGTACGAAGAAGTGCTTAAAAAATTCGAACCGGAGTCCCGCGTGTGCGGATAGCCCATAACCGGAAAGCGACACGGTAACCCTGTCCTCCTTACCTGCGAACTTGAAATCATTAAATGAAAGTAGCGCGCCTGATCCTATTCCTGCGATTGAGGACAACATGAACCAATCTCCGATTTGATAGAGATTATCGGTTCTTTCCAAACCTAACCGAATATAATTCAATCCATTCGAATTCTCATAATGAAAGGTATTTCGATCAGTAGTAACCGGGAAGTTCGTATACGAACCGGACCAATCCGTGACCGTATCGGTGCCTGGTGTGATCGTTCCGTTCAGAAGTACCTGGTTCCGATCGGCGAAAATGTATTTCATGTGATCATATCCCAACGATATCGAAAAGTGGTTACTAAAATAATACCCCATTCTGGCATTGAACTGCGGGACTGTTATAAGCTTTGGATTGAAATAAACACTTGGTTTAAAAGGCGTAGGGTTGTCGTGTGCAACGCTTCCATTCATGGTGAAATCATATCCCGGACCAACAAAACGAATGTTACTTTTTGTGTAGCCTGAGCGATTGTAACCCCAGTATCCGTATAGCGTTCCCCTAGCAACAGACTTCTTGGGTTTCTTATAGGGTGATAACTGCGCTAGCAGCTCGCCGGTGATCATCAACCCCGCCAATAAACAAATGAGCCTTACCGCCTTCATCAGCGCATAATTTTGATCCATTCCTCCTGACTCATGATCTTTTCCAGCCTGTAGTGTACTTTTTTATTTTCGTCGTGCCACTCAGTGAGACCATACCCTTCAGCATAATAATACACTGCATCTGATTCGAGTACACTTTCCTTTTTTGTGAACGGATTGAAATTGGTCATTCGAATATGGTCCTTAGTTAAAAGTGCAGTTCTCGACTCACCGAGTACCTCATAATCATTTAGCTCTTTAAAGTATTTCTTCTTGACCTCCTTTAGGATCAGTGTGGAATCCAAAAATCCTGGAAAACGGCTCGCAAAATAGGTTTCCTTGTTCTTGTCCATTGGAATAAAAGTGTACTTAAACAGTTCAGCTTTGTTCTTTCGTCCATTCCTGTCAACAACCATATGATCCATCACATCCAAGGAATCGGTATTATAGTTCATGGCCTCCAAAATACGGCCATCAGCCGAGTACGTTTCAACCACAATATGGCGTCCCTGATCATCTTTCACGCAATAAACCCGGTTGAAAAGTTCATCCAGCCCATGTGCGACATCGCGATACAGATAGACCTTCGGCACGGTATCCCAGGGATAAAAATATTTAGCAAATGGATTCTCAGACTTCATTTCACTGTTGCCACATGAACAAATGAAAAGAACCAATACGGCAGGCAAGCTCAATAAAAGCGCGTATTTTTTCATCATGACATCTTTAAAAATGCAACTTCTTTCTCGGTAAGGTGACGAAACATACCTCTTGGCAGATCCTTTTTCGTGAGTCCGGCAAATTGAACACGGTCGAGCTTTATGACTTCGTATCCCAGCGCTTCGAACATTCTGCGAACGATCCTGTTCTTGCCTGAGTGGAGCTCAACGCCCACTTCTCTGTTGCTACCTCCACTGACGAATTCAGCCACATCGAATGTTGTTCTGCCATCCTCAAGATCAATACCTTTCAGCAATCGCTGCAGATCATCTGGGGCCACCGCCTTATTTAGCTCAACATGGTAGATCTTTGTTGCGCGGTGTCTGGGATGAGTGAGCTTCTTGGCCATGTCGCCGTCGTTGGTAAACAACAAGAGTCCGGTCGTATCGCGATCCAAACGTCCAACCGGATAGATCCGTTCTCGGCAGGCTTTTTTGACCAGACCCATGACGGTTCTCCTTCCCATTGGATCATCCATCGTGGTGATGAAACCTTTGGGCTTGTTCAAAAGCACATATCGCTTTTTCTCTGCATTGATCGTCTCGCCGTCGTATTGAACCACATCTCCCGGTTTGATCTTGTAACCGAGCTCAATCACAATCTCACCATTCACCGTTACAACTCCGGTCTGTATGAGCACATCGGCTTCCCTACGCGAACACACCCCCGCATTGGAGAGGTATTTATTGAGTCGGATCTCCGCTTCATTGAACGTCGGAAGCGGGTCTCCTTTTTTGACTTTCTCCTTGAAATCAATGTATTTGCGTTTGTCCCGCGCCGAAACCTCTTTTTTGGGCTTTGTTGCTGGACTGCTTTTCTCACCTGGAGCGGCAGATTTTTTGGATGGTGTTTTTCCTGTATCCGGTTTGCGGGATCTCCCCTTTCCGGATCCCCCTTTCATTGTGTTCATCGCGAGCAGAATTAGAGCACAAAGGTACGTAAAGAATTACTTGATTGACACCGTGATCCCTTTATGATCTATTTCAAGGATGGGCCGAAAGCATCCTCAATGTGCTCGATGGTTGTTCTGTAACTGTTGTGTACAATAGAAACGATATCAAATCTGGTCTCTTTATCCACATTTCGGGAGAAGATGTACATGTTGGCCGCTTTAATTAGTTGTTGTTGTTTTGCCTTCGTCACGGCGCGCCACGGTTCTCCAATCTCTGCCGTATTTCTCGTTTTCACCTCGATAACGATCAATTTCTCCTCATGTTCAGCCACAAGATCGATCTCCAGTTTTCCGGCTCTGTAATTCCGGTCGATAATATTGAATCCCTTTAAACGTAAATGCTTTTCGGCTAAACGCTCTCCGAAAGCGCCAAGTTCAGTGTTGTTCATGATCAGGTTTTGACTGAATATACGAAGATTCCGTCTGAAAATCAAAATCAAATGAACGCTATTTCCTATCGGATGTATGCCCGGGTATGAAAAAACACTTGCTGACCATCTTTACTTTACTTTGGCTACCCTTAGTAGGACAAAAAAGAATTCTGGTCTTGGGAAACTGCACAAAGGTCTGTTTTCCAGGGGATACAACAACCTGTTTCTTTCCATCGAAAATGCTTCCTGATTCACTTTCATCGTATGATGCCTTACTTATTTTTTCGTCCGCCCATTCAACGTTGACGAGTGAAAACGTACTTTCTATAGTAAACTACCTGCACTCAGGAAAAGGACTGTACATCGGCTGTGAGAACTGGCCCATGATTCAAGAAGGCAATCAACTGACAGAGGCACTGTTCAATAAACGATTCTGGGGCGAATATGCGCCTGCTCACGCTTTGATCAGCGAGAACAGCGGTTTGTTTCCTGTTACAGAAAATGAGCTCAATTCCGGAACAACTGCCGTGTTCTTTCCGCTTGACCACCGGCTTCGCGTAGAAATATGGGCAGGAGATGAGCCGCTTTTACTTAGCTCAGAAAGATTTGGCGGAAGACTTATTCTTGATGGTGGCTACTCCAGATTTTACTGCTCAGAAAAAGAGCAAAAAAACATATTATTCGAAAAGCTGGTCCATTATCTCATTGCCCCGTAGTTCAGATCTCACCCATTAGCTCAAGCGTTTCGCGTGAAGCTGCCTGTTCGGCCATCTTTTTAGAACTGCCTGTTCCCTGCCCGTAATCGCGATCATTAATCGTAGCCATAATGGTATATTGCCAAGAACCACCGTTGTTCTGTTCATTGAGAACACGAAAATCCAACTTCAGTCGATTTCGCTGGCACCAGATAAATAATCGCGACTTAAAGTCGATCTCCTCTTCCAAAATCTTGTTCAGATCAACATATTTCCTGAAAATATACTGGTGCAGCGTCTTTTTCACGGCTTCATAACCTCCATCGAGGTAGATCGCGCCGATCAATGCCTCGAAAGCATTTCCTTCAATTGTAGCCAGATTGATTGAGCGCCCCGAATTGTATCGCAAAACCTTTCTGACCTCCATAGCCTCGGCGATCTCCCCAAGCGTCTTCCTGCTAACCACCTTTGACTTAACTTTTGTGAGATATCCTTCATCTTCCTCCGGAAATCGATGAAAAAGGTACTCAGCAACCACTGCATCGATAATGGTATCACCAAGGAATTCAAGTCGCTCATTGGATTCGGTCTCTTCTCCTACGATGAAAGATTTGTGTGTGATCGCTTTATAGAAGTAACCCAAGTCGTTCGGGCGATATCCAAAGCGAACGATGAGGTATCTTATCAGATCGAGATCCTCGTCAGTACGTTTGGCCGAAAAAAAAGGAAAGCGGATCAATTACCCTTTGAATTTCTTGACTATAACACTCGTGTTATGTCCTCCGAAACCAAAAGTGTTGGAAAGCGCAACATTCACAACGCGCTCTTGAGCCTTGTTGAAGGTAAAGTTCAGTTTGGGATCCAGTTCAGGATCATCTGTAAAATGGTTGATTGTCGGGGGGACAAGATCATTTTTTACGGCGAGGACACAAGCTATGGCCTCGATAGCTCCTGCAGCACCAAGCAGGTGACCTGTCATGGATTTGGTGGAGCTGATATTCAATTCGTAAGCATGGTCACCAAACACATGCTGGATGGCTTTCACCTCTGCAATGTCTCCCAGGGGTGTTGAGGTACCATGCACATTCACATAATCTACTTGACTCGGTTCAATGCCAGCATCTTCCAATGCAGCCACCATGGTATTTCGGGCACCTAGACCTTCGGGATGCGGGGCAGTGATGTGATAGGCATCACCTGACATTCCACCACCGATCACTTCGGCGTAGATTTTCGCTCCGCGTTTTTTTGCATGTTCGTATTCCTCCAGGATCAGTGCTCCTGAACCTTCACCAAGCACAAATCCATCACGATCGAGGTCAAAAGGCCTTGAAGCTGTTTCCGGTGAATCATTGCGTGTAGAAAGTGCTTTAAGGGCGTTAAATCCACCGACTCCAACGATATTCACTGCCGCTTCAGATCCGCCTGTAACAATTGCGTCAGCCTTGCCTAATCGGATGTAATTGAACGCATCAATGATCGCGTTGGTCGATGAAGCACAAGCTGATACGGTGACGTAATTCGGACCCCTGAGACCATACTTGATCGAGATGTGACCGGCTGCAATATCGGCGATCATTTTCGGTATAAAAAAAGGATTGAATCGCGGTGTACCGTCACCTTTGAAGAAATTCTCGCATTCATCCTGAAAAGTTTTTAGCCCACCTATACCTGACCCCCAGATCACACCGATCCTGTCAAAGTTTGGTTCTGCTTCCATCAGCCCGGAGTCCACCATGGCTTCCGTAGAGGAAACCATGGCGTACTGGGCAAATTGGTCTAATTTTCTTGCCTCTTTTTTGTCAATGTGTGCTTCAGGATCGAAGTTCTTGACCTCACAGGCAAATTGTGTTTTGAACAAAGATGCATCGAATTGGCGGATGGGCGCTGCGCCGCTTTTCCCACTTATCAGAGCCTGCCAGTATTCTTCCACTGTGTTTCCGATAGGGGTGAGTGCACCTAAACCGGTAACCACAACTCTTTTTAGTTCCATCCGTGGATCTCTTAGTTCAATAAAAGGATATGCTAAGATTAGTTAGCGTTCTCTTCGATGTAGCTTATCGCGTCACCAACTGTCTGGATCTTTTCAGCCTGATCGTCAGGGATAGCGATGTTGAATTCCTTTTCGAACTCCATGATCAGCTCCACTGTGTCCAGAGAGTCTGCTCCAAGGTCGTTGGTGAAAGACGCTTCGTTGGTAACTTCGCTTTCCTCCACTCCGAGCTTATCTACGATAATAGAGATCACTTTTGATTTGATGTCAGACATTTCTTTCTTTTTTAAGGGTTAATTCAGGCTGCAAAGAAAAAAACAATGATTCAAATAACAAAATTATTCCGTATAATTCACACAGTTATGGCTGAAGGGTGTGCTGTATGAATGGATAGGGGCTTATCAACAGCTTTCAGATCGCTGTTCCTGATTCCGATTTTCCAGCGCTAAACTTTATACCTTTGTCGCATGCAACAAAAACGGATCGCAATATTCGCTTCCGGAAACGGATCAAATGCCTTGCGCATCATCGATCATTTTAAGCAAAATAAGGAAGCGACCGTAACACTGCTCCTATCCAACCGGCCCGACGCCCCTGTTCTCGAGAAAGCCGGTAACCGAGATATCCCGACGCTTGTTGTCGATAATGCAGGCGTTGATGAGGGAGCCCTGTTAATAGCGGCTTGTAAGGAGCGGTCTGTTGACCTCGTAGTTTTAGCAGGTTTTCTCAGAAAGATCCCGGTAGCGTTCATCCATGCCTACCGCGACAGGATCATCAATGTGCATCCGTCGCTGCTTCCTAAATACGGTGGACAAGGAATGTATGGAGACAAAGTTCACCAGGCTGTCATTGCGGCGGGTGAAGGGGAGACTGGTATAACTGTTCATTTTGTGAACGAGCATTTCGATCAGGGACGTATCATCGCCCAGTTCCATTGTGCAGTGTTCGCTACCGATGATCTGTCGACTCTGCGCGAACGCGTGCAGCGACTGGAACACACCTGGTTCCCAATTGTCATCGAAAAGGTACTTGATTCAACTGATAATCAATAATTAACCAACATGGAACTGATATTTACAGGATTTGACTGGACAGAGCTTTTCAAAGCCTCAACCGTACTGTTTGCAGTAATCGACATCGTCGGATCAGTTCCGTTGATCATTCGACTGAAGGAGACAACAGGTGATATCCATGAATTCCGGGCAAGCCTTGTTTCGATGATGATCATGATCGGGTTCCTTTTTCTTGGTGACAGTATCCTGAGGCTGTTCGGTGTGACGATCGAGGCTTTTGCAGTCGCGGGGGCATTTATTTTATTTGCGATGGCACTCGAGATGATCCTGGGCGTGAAATTGTTCAGGGATGAGGCAACCGGTAAAACAGCTAGTATCGTGCCGCTTGCTTTTCCGATCATTGCAGGTGCGGGAACAATGACTACGCTGGTTTCATTGAAAGCAGAATACGATCAGATCAATATTATCCTGGCGATCATCATCAATGTGGTCATTGTATTTGTCGTTCTCAAGTTAACAAATCACATTGAAAGACTTCTTGGACAAGGGGGTATCGCTATCGTAAAAAAAGTATTCGGTATTATCTTGCTGGCTATAGCTATCAAGCTGTTTACTACCAATCTTACGGCGCTGCTTGGATAATTTTACATCAAGACAACTAGGAGTGCGCCCATGCCTGCAAGATATCCCAAAGCAGCGAGCAGCGTGATGTTCCGCAAATACCAACCGAATGAGATCTTTTCCATTCCCATTGCCACCACTCCGGCTGCAGACCCGATGATCAACATACTTCCTCCGGTACCGGCTGCATAAGCGATCATGTGCCATACGTGAGCATCCGGAACTTCTGTGAACATACCAATGCTCGCTGCCACCAAGGGTACATTATCAATTACCGCAGAACTTACACCCAAAATTGTAACGAACAATTCCTGAGGAATGGAGGCGTTGACCTCCTGACCGAAACGGAAGATCATACCGAGTGATTCCATCGAAGCAACTGTCATAAGAATACCAAGGAAAAAGAGAATTGAGGGCATTTCTATCTTTGATAATGCTCTAAGCACTGGACCGTGGTGCGTATGCTGGTCAGTCGAAGTTCCTCCAAACGTAAGTTTGAGCAGTCTTTTGCTTAATATTTCTGCAATTACCGCATAGATGCCCAACGATAGCATCATGCCAAAATAGGGCGGAAGATGAGTAACCGTCTTAAAAATCGGCACCAGGACGATCATTCCAAGTCCGATGTAGAGCATAGTAACTGCATAAGGGCCTTGAGGCCGCGTATCCTCATGGACTTCCATAAAACCTTTGAAACGCTGTAAAAATGATGCTGCAATAAGAGGAACTATCATACACAACAGCGATGGGACAAATAGATAGGCGGCCAACTTTGCCGTGGTAACTTTATCTGCCATCCACAACATGGTTGTGGTCACATCACCAATAGGGGTCCATGCACCACCAGCATTCGCTGCAATGATGATCATCCCTGCAAACCACATTCTGTCCTCTTTGTTGTGAACCAGTTTTCTGAGAATTGTTATCAAAACTATGGTTGCAGTGAGATTGTCAATAATTGCTGATAATACAAACCCCAAAAACGAAACAATCCATAGCAGCTTGAGCTTGTTGTTGGTACGAATCATTCTTTTCAGAGAGCTGAATCCTTCAAAATGGTCAATCATTTCGACAATCGCCATGGCTCCCATCAGAAAGACTAGGATCTCCGTAGTTTTTCCGAAGTGGTGAAGTAAAGTGGAATGTAATAATTCAGATCGCCCCTCCAACCCCATATCTGAGATGTCGATCACTCCTCCGATATGCGAATCAAACCAGCTATTGAATGCCCCAAGGTTCAATGCGATAAGTGTCCAGCTCACGGCCATCATCATCAGTGCCGGAATGAGCTTATCGATCTTCAGAGGATGTTCTAGCGTAATTGCCACATATCCAAGGATAAAAACAATTAAGACGTAAATTTCCATAAAACAGAGTTATTCTTCATTTTCGGATACCTCATCCTTTTTCTTCCCGGAGCGTAAAATCCTGTAAAAAAAATAGAAGGTGAAAAATGTCACCATACCACCGTACAAAAGGAACAAACTTAATGCTGCCGAAGTCATCCTATGATCCCCATGAATTGCAAAAAGAGAATTACAAGTCCTACCAAGAGCACCAGTGCAAACCCAATAGCGTAGTAGCGCGTATTGTCATTTTGATCTCCCATTTCTTCTTTTTCAGCAAAGATGTCATGGGATAACTTTCCAGCCTACTTAATCTGATTAGAAAATCCTTAGAATACGCCGTTATCGTGGAATTTCAATGGTGAATGAGATCCGATCCTCTTGTTTTTTCCAAGAAAGTGTAAAGCCTTTTGCATCACAGATCCTGTGGACAATTGTCAATCCAATACCTGAACCGGACGGCAATTCTCCTTTTCTTCTATAATGGGCCTTAAACCAGTTTTCGGGTTCGCTTTCAGAAAGATCATTAACGCGGTTGGTCAAGGTGATAGCTATTCTTTCTTTCAGGTGCATTTCGATCCAGACCTCTCCATTTTCGGCATACTTACACGCATTTTCGATCAAATTGGATAGGGCGGAATCAAGAATGACAGGATTCTGACTTAACTCCAAATACTCCAACTCATCCGGAAATTCGGTTTCGACCATAATGTGACACTCAGGGTATTTAACCGAATAACGTTGAACGAGTTCAAATATCAGGTCATCAATCCTGATCATCCTGTTTGCCGAAGAATCGGATTGAAAGGAAATTCCGGACAACATAAGTAGCTGGGAGGTAACTTCCCGGAGACGGATGATCTCAACATGCAACTGCGAGAGTACTTTCTCGTATTCATCGTTTCCACGCTCTTTCAACAATGCAACTTCGATCTGCATGGATAGTGAGGCCAGGGGATTATTCAATTCATGAGAGGCAAAAGACGCAAAAGAACGTTGGTCGTCAAAGGCTTTTTCAATCCTTTGGAGTAAATCATTGAATGCATTAATCAGATGATCGATCTCATCGTTGTTCCCTGAGATCATCAACCTGTTACTGAGATCAGTCGCTTTGACACGATCAAGGTCCGACATGATGTTGTTTATTGGTTGCAGTGCCCTGCCTGCATACCACCATCCGATGTAGCCGGTGATACACAAGACTGAAAGTAAAATAAGCAAAAGCGTCTGCCACAAGCGTTCAAGGTAACGCTCACCCTGCGTATCGATCGCACCGGCCATGATCAGGAATCTTTTCCCTTTCAACCGGTAAGTCATTCCAACAATATCCGTCCTGTCAGCGGAGATGGTGAATTTATCCCGTTTCAAGAACTCTTTGCTGGTAAACCCAAATTCCGGTATGATTTTATGAAAATGGATCGTGTCATTACTTGTGTAGAGCTCCATCCCTCTTTCATCGTAAACCGAAATATTCTCCGAAACCAGAAGATCACTTTTATTCCTGTCGATTACACGAAGTAATGAAGAGTCTACTTCATTGACCTTTAGCAAAAGATCGGCTGATGTCCTCGCCTTTCTGAACAATAGGTTATTGAAGTCTTCCTGCTCCCGACGAACAGAAAAATAATAAATGAGCCCAAAGGAAAGCACCAGAATAGATCCTGTTACCAACAGGTACATCACGGTAAGTCGCGCACGGATCTGCATCAGCAATTCAATCTATACCCCAGGCCATGGACTGTTTCGATCAGCCTCGCGCCATCGCCATTTTCCATTTTCTTTCTCAGGTAATTGATATATACTTCTATTGTGTTTGTTCCCGTATCAAAATTCAGCCCCCAGACCTGTTCAGTCAACTGCTTTTTGGAAACTGTCCTTCCGGCATTTTTCATCAGAAAGAGCAGCAGATCGAATTCCCTCCGGGTTAAGCGTAGATCCGATCCATTTAACGTCACCGACATCCCGCGAAGATCTGCTCGGAAAGGACCAGAATCCAAAATCGAATTCTCCGGGGACCGCTTGATCACTGCCTTGATCCGAGCCACAAGCTCACGAAACTCGAAAGGTTTCACGAGATAATCATCTGCACCGTATTCAAGACCATTCACCTTATCATCCGTAGAGCCAAGAGCGGTCAAAAATATGAAGGGGGTGGAAATGCCTTTTGATCGCACGATCTTCAAAAGTTCCAGCCCTGAGGTTTCAGGCATCATGATGTCTGACACGATGACATCAAAGTGATCATTGGAAATATATTGAAGCGCCTCCTGAGCCGAAGCCCCATGATTCGCCGAAAATCCGCATTCTGAAAGACCTTCACAGATGGACCTCCCGAGATTGAGTTCGTCCTCGATCACCAGCACCCTTTTCATCTAAGCTGACTAATTAGGCACAAAACTACCAGGGGTCATGCGCTCATCTTTAATAACCTCCATGCCGTATTCGAAACGTTTCTCAACGAGTGGCTTACCCTTTTTGTCGTAGATGACAAAACGACCGTGTTTCAACCCATCCTTGTACTCCATTTCCTGGAGCAGATTTCCACGCCGATCGAAGTTCTTCATAATGCCATTCAGCTCACCCCCTTTGAAATTCGAAATGACTGCAGGCGTTTTACCGCCCGGATAATATGCGATCCACTCTCCATCTTTCTTTCCATTACTGAAATTTCCTTCTTCGGTCTTTCGGAAATCCTTGTCGGAATAGTACACTGCATGTCCGTGCTCAATGCTCTGCATACGGACCCTCTTCTTCATGATCCCGAAATCTACTTTTGACTTTTCCTTAATGATCTTATAGGTCACCTCATCCTTCGGCTTTCCGTTCTCGAAATAATTCGTCCATTTGCCCACCTTATAGTTGTCCTTGTACTTACCTGAAAGCTTCAGTTTACCGGAAGGAAAATACGAACTCCAGCTTCCATTCATCAGCCCCTGCTTGAAGGTGGTTTCATTTTTCAGCGTTCCATTCTCCCAATAATTCTTCCAAAGGCCCTGCTCCTTTCCAGCAGAATAGGCTCCTTCCATTAAGAGCGTTCCGTCTTCATACCAAGTTTTCCAGATTCCGTCCTTCTCGTCATTGACAAAAGTTCCTTCTTTGAATTTCTCGCCATTCTGATAGAGATAGGTCCATTGTCCTGACTTCAGTCCCCTGTCATAGCGTGCGGTGTAAGATACTTCCCCTGTTGGATACCAATAGATCCATTGACCGTGCTGCAGATCTTCCTTAAAAGTGCCTTCCTGGTCTTTGATGCCTTGATTGGTGTACCATGTCCAAACGCCTTCTTTCTTCCCGGCGGTATAGTTTCCTTCGACGTTTAGCTTACCGTTATCGTAGTAGTATTTATAGGGTCCATCCAGGGATCCCTGTCGATAGGTGGATGTTTTTTCAAGCTCACCGGTGTAATAATAGAAACTCCAGGTACTGTCTTTATCTCCTTCCCGGAAAAATCCTTTCAATGCGGTATATCCGTAAATACTGAACTCCTCGAACGGCCCATTTTTGAGTCCATTCTTGTAATTGTACCACTCTTTGACCTTACCTGTACTGAAATAGGTCGTGATCTCTCCCTCTCCATCCGTCACGGTTTGCGTATGTTCCTTGTCTGGCAACCAAAATGACCAGATGTAATTGACCCCTGCTTTTGTTTCTTCCATGGACTTTTCACTCCCATCGAAATAGAAGTATTTCCAAACGCCCGCTGCCTCACCGAGCTTATAATTTCCTTCCACAGCGAGCTTTCCGTTCTCATGCCATTCCCGGTAGATGCTGTCCTGACGGTCCATGTAAAAATAGCCCTCCTGCTTGGGTTTATTATCTCCGTAGTAAAGCACCGCCTTGCCCTGAAGCAGATCCTTGTAGTAGTTGCGCTCCTCCTCCAGATCTCCCAGACGGTTATAATAGAGCCATTTACCATGCTTCTCAGTCGTTTCACCGAGCTCATCCACGTAATAGGAGCCGATAGCCTGGAGCTGTGTTCTATTGAAGTCCCAAAACAAAGATGCCTTTTTGGACAGGTTTTCTTTCTTTATCTCCTGCGCAAAACCACCGGAAACCAAAAAGAAGATCAATAAAAGAGGTAAGATCCGCATATCCGCCATTTTAACATTCATAACTCATGACAAAGCGCCTGTTACATTGCCATAAAACCCTGCACTACAAGGAACACGCCGAAAATGACAAATACGATCCCAATGAGATGATTCAAGGCGATCAATAGTTTGTCTGTCACCAGTGGTCTCAGTCTTTTCGCACCGAAAATCTTTAGCAGATCAACCGAAAAGAAAGTGATCAGAATGACTCCCAGGAAGAAGAGGATCGAAGCGTGCTGAGGATCCCCTGAAGGCGAGTTCTTGCTGCCGAGAGTCATCACACTGAACCAGTAAAATACCACCAACGGATTCGCTATGTTCAGTAAAAATCCTTTCAGAACGAGTAGCGCATAGTCGCCCGCACTCTGTACCACCCTTCCCAGGTCATCAAAAACAACTTCTTTTGGTTTCTTGAACCAGGTAGCTACACCATATATAAGAAATAACGTTCCGCCGGCCAACTTGAGAATTACCTGATTCTTCCCGGCTGAAAGTTCAGAGACCTCTGCATAAAATACATACGCGATCATGATGTAAACCAGATCGCTGATCAAGACACCAAGGTCCAGTGCCAATGCAGCCTTTATTCCCCTTCTGATACTGGTCTCCAAAAGGACAAAGAACACCGGGCCGACCATAATGCTCAGCAGAAATCCGGTGACAATACCTTTCAATACCAGGGCAAGCAATGTTTTCTCCTTTTTACAAAAATACGATTTAGGGCCTGAAAGGATTCATTTGTTCCGACCCACAATCAAAAAAATCAAAAATTGAGACGGATTTCGGTGGAACTGTAGAAAAATTGGTGAAGTTCATTAAATTTGTATCGACCGAAAAAGCTAGGGTCAAACAAAGTGCACTTTTATGAAACTTGCAGCAGCAAATAAAAAATTAGATTCGATCATCGAGAAGGTGGAGAAAAAAGGGCTTAAAGCCGAAAAACTGATCGATGATCTGAAGGAGCTCAGAGAATACGCACTCAAAGAGCAGGATCCGCTTGTCACAAAGGTTTTACGCCTTACCTATGAATATCTTGGTGACCGTGATTCATTCGATGTTCAAGCTCAGTTCGAGGAGGATGAGGAAGGAAACGAATTCCCGATCGAGATCGACGACACGGATAATCTTCTCTATCTTTTGAACCTGCTAAAGAATGCAGACCACAAGATCAATCGCGAGGAGATCAAGGATTACAGAAGTGCTTTGAAACTAGAGCTATATTGATTTTCCGAAATATCTTTCGAAATGTCTGCCCTTTAGCAGACATTTTTTTTTGACTGTAGCCAACCCTTATTGCTCAGTTTACGTCTTTGATATAGTTGATACAAAATGGTTTGTTCAACACTGGTTTTATTTTCCTTGCAGGTAACCTGAAAAGAATCCTTACCTCTTCGATCATCTACAGGATCGTTCCATGGGTTCTTTTCAGGTTTTTTATGGGCAGTAAGTGCAATAATTATTCCAACCTCCGGTATGTTCAAAATAACTTTCCGGTTCCAGGATCTCAGTAAAGATCAGGGACAAAAATTCCGGGAATGCGTCCGTAATTTCCTGAAGACCATCGCTGCCGTCCGAAGCATTCAGCGTGAAAAGTCCCTCTTTCAACCTTAAGAACGAGGAAAGTGCAACCTCTCCCGGTAAATTTCCGAACTTTGCCCGGAAAAGGAAGCTATACATCGCCATCTGAACGGCATGTTTAACCGATGAAAAACGTTTCCTCAGATCTGTTTCGTCAGGTTTTACCTTAACATCTTTCTCCTCAACCTTTCCTGTTTTATAATCGATGATCCTCATTCGACCGCCCACCGAGTCGATGCGGTCGATGAACCCTTTCAAAACGACTGTCTTTTGAATTCCGCCCACATTCAATGCAACTGGCATCTTTATTTCCTGCTCGAGAAACTCAATGAAAACTGGTTCCTTCTGTTCTGAGAGGAACTTTCTTTCCTGCTCCAGGAACTTACGGGTCAGTTCGAGCGCCATTTTAAAACTGAGGAGGTTCTTGCCCTGCGTGAAAGCTCTTTCATCGTCGTTGAACTTTTCCATGAACTGACGGCGGACCAAAGCCTCATATTTGAGTAACATCTGGTCAATATCGTAGGGTGTTATGGCAGGTCGTGGAGGGTTGATGAGATTTCCGTGATCATCGTGACGGCAGTAAGGCTTGTACAGTTCTTCCAACACGTCGTGAATGAACGTTCCGAAAGTGCTGAACTCCACGTCTTCCTCAAAATCATCTTCCTCCCCGAATTCCAAAACATAGCGATAATAAAAATCCAGCGGACATTTCAAATACTTATTGATCATAGACGCTGAAACTGAACGCTCCAAGATATCATCGAGTTTCTTCAGTACCTCGACGTCTTTCTTCGCCTTCGGAGTACGATCGATCAGCGCCTGATCATCCGGGATCGTATATACTTGCTTTTCAAACTTGAAATTGGGATTTACCCTTGCTAGCTCGTATTGCAGCTGGAGCAAATAACGACTGGCCTCATTACTCCCTATGCTCTCCCGTGCACTGCTGTAGGTGATCCATAAACGCTCGCTCTGGTGGAGCAGTCTGTAGAAATGATGGGCAAAAAGTCCCTGCTTTTCACGCAGTGTAGGGAGCTTGAGCCAGGCCCTAAGATCCATCGGGATCAAGGTTTGCACAGGATTCGTGGGGGGCATTTTCCCCTCATTCATACCGAGTACAATGATGTTCTGGAAATCCAGAAGTCGTGTTTCAAGCAATCCCATGATCTGAAGACCACTCGCAGGATTACCATGATAGGCAATGCTCTTATTGCTCCAGTGCTGTTGCATGAGCGCACGGAAAGACCGTAAGGACATTTCGGGCAGCCCTTCACTGACGATATTCGAAAATTCGATCAACGCATTTTCAAATGTGCCGATCACTGCATGTTCGTATTCAAAACTTTCAGGTATCCAGTTTCGGAGGAGGTCAAGTGTTGTCATGAGTGCATCCATTGCCACCACCCAATCACCTTTCCAGTCGAGTGAAACCTGTTTCAACAGAAGATTCATTCTTTCACTCACAGCAACCGAATCAGGATTTCTGAAGATCCGATTCTTGCGCAAAGCAAGGCTCTCCAGTTCCAGGATCCGAGTATGTTCATCGTCCGTTACGAATGAGGTGATGAACGGATGGTTCCACAACTTCTGCAGATCTTGAAAATAGAGTGCATCGGTTGAAAATCGCTCTCTGTTCTCCTGAAAACTGAACAAGAGATCCACCCAGGTGCGGATCGCGGTATTTTTGAGTGGCATACCGAGGGAAATGTTTGCTTTCCCTACCGTTGCAGGAATATTCTTCAAAAGCGGAACGATCAAACCTTCATCAGCCATGAGTACCAATGTTTCGTTGAGTTCCTCGGTGGAAAGCTTACTTAAAATGGTTGCGCAGGTTTTCACTTGACCCGTTTGCTGCACACATTCGATCACTTCAACCTTTTTCGGATCCGTTTTCAGTCCTTCGGAGATATAAGGAAGTTCTTTTACACCAAGCTCCGTTTGCAGTTTGCGTAGGAACATGCCTGCTTCATGCACTGGATCATCCAGATAAAGCCGGTCAGCATCGATCAGAACATGCCCCCTTCCCAACTGATGAAGTTGCTTGATGACCTTCAGCTCAGCCTCTGAGAGCGCGTTGAACCCGGCAAAGAGAAAACGCCGTTCCTTGTCATCCTGAAACACACGATCTATATTTTCAGCAAGGTTTCTGTATGCTTTTCCCATGTAGCAAGCTCCATCCTGTTCGAGAAGCTCATTAAAGCGCTTATAGTAGCGGGGTAAACGATCCCAGAACTGCATGAACCGCTGTTGCGCCTGCGTGGGCTCGGTTGAATTAAAAGACCAGTTCTCGAGCTCGCGAATATCCGCCAAGTTCCTAAAAACCATTTCCGGATCAAGCAAGTAACGGTCGATCTCATCAAAATCTGAAAGCAGGATCTGGCCCCATTGCATGAATTCATCAAAAAGGGCATCTTTGGGATCCGCAGGATCTTCCATCTGAACTGCGAACAACTTCACCAAAAGCCGCGTCCTGTCGATCACTGTCTTCTCGGAGTGTTTTCTCACCCATCGGTCGATCGTGATCATTTCCGGAGCGATCAGTGGCCCTTTGTTGCGTCTGTATAGCGCTGCAGAAATGAACTTAACGGCTCTTTCGGAGGGCAGAACGATCGTCAAATGTTTGTGGTCAAGTCCCTCTTCCTGTATATACTGGGCTATTTTATCAACAAATTTCATCGATCATTTTTTCGTTAAAAAGCCCCAATAGGTCGACCTGTTCAGGGCATGTAAAGCAATATACGGGTAGGATTCGCAAAACTGGCGCGGATACCTGATCTTTTTTTTCTTGTCCCAGCTGATCCTGTAAGCATGGTTTTCCTCTCCGTAAATTTCAAGAAAGTCCATCGACTGTTTGGTGTGTGTCGACCAGAAGCAATAATGCGGCTCGCGCCCGTGCATCCTGTTCCATTTTATCCGCTCGGTAATCACCAAATTCTTCCAAAGTGCCTCCATATCGTTCCTGAGCTCCGGTGGATTGAAATTTCGGATCAAAGCATTCCGGATACCATTGTCCATGAAATAGATAAGGTGCGTTTTCTTCAATTCGTATCTGTGGCCATTGAAAAACGAAGGAAGACGCACTAATAAGCCGGCCTCAACAAGAAGATCCGTATAGCGTTCGACCGTTTCATTATCCAGACCGCTTTTCTCGCCAATCTCATTGTAGGAAACGGGTACTGAAATGTTAAATGCCAGTTGTTGCAGCATTTTTATAAGCTTATCCTCTTTGTTGATGCGATCCGTTACCCCAAGATCTGTGAAAATGACCTCTTCAAGCATTTGCACCAGTCTCTCTTCAGCAACATGAGGAGCCGCAACGATCTCCGGATAAGCTCCATAAATAATCCGATGCTGCAGGTTGTTTTCTACTTCAGGGAGCGAGAGGTGCTTTGCAATTTCATAAAAACTCAAAGGATAGAGCCTGTATTCGAGGTGTTGCTGCTTCATGGCTTCCACCAGCACCTCATCCATATCGGGTCTGAAGGAACAACTGAGAACAAGCGTTGAGCTGAGCACTCCAGACAGCACCATCTCGATAATTTCCTGCAAGTTCTCCAGGTACTGAGCCTCTTCGATTACGATGTATTCTGCATTTCCCATTAGAAGAGTGATATTGTCGGCCGTCGTTCTCTGAAGGGTTTCCCTCAACTTTTTGTCAGACATAGTGAACCAGGCCTGACGTTCACTGATGGGATCAAGAACGGATTGGATCAGGGTTCGCTTACCACATTTCCGCGGTCCGCTGATGAGCACAACCTTTTGTTCTTTTAGGCTGACAGCTAACTTATCCGCGATAATTCTGGGTATCATGAAATGTGTTTGCCTAAAAATATCACTTTAGTAGTCGGTTTTCCTGATCATTGCGAAAATTTACTCGAACCACACATTATTAAAGAACTGCTGCGGTCGGTTTGAATTCATAAACTTATTTCCGCCATAGGCTTTGATCACGATATGGTAATGTTCATTCTGCATAACACGCACCCATTGATATCCTTCCGGATAGGCATCTGCGATCCCTTCATAAAGCTCCGTGCCGTCTTCCAGTAATTTGTAGGCATAGTTCGAAGCTGACGGACTGGGTATGTAAATATCGGCCAGATCCTTCAATGTGAGTTCCTCACTCTTTGGAAAGACATCCAGCGCATAGGTGTTCCCTTGCCCGAATTCCCTGTACAGCAGGGAGAAATGTCCATCCGATCGGACATCTACATCCGGTTTACCCGGAAAATTAGCCATGATACCGATTGCCTCATTCGTGTATTTGTAGTTGCGCAGGGAACGAACTTTTTCCTTTTCAGCGATTGGAACTTCCGTATAAACAGCTTCTACGTTGCGGACACGGTACCCTTTCTTCCTGAGCAGACTGATCACCCCCTCATCTCCTGCAAGATGGCCTGCACCGACCACACAGAAAAGCGCTTCGGACCTGAGGAGAGAATCGATGCCGTCCGTCATCTTGTAATTTCGTTCTACAATGATCTGTTCATACGATCCGGGATACACACTGAGGTTTACCTTCATGACCTTGTCCAAAGCCTTGATGTCGCCGTCTAGGTAGAGCTCGATCATCTTTTCCTGAACCAATTGAGAAGCCACATAATTGATCCGCTCAGCATCGGGCATCACAACATCAGTCAATACATTGAGCTGATCTTCAACAGACTCCAAGGCATAAAAATCTTTACCCGCTTTCAGGCAGTAGTCCTGAAACCAGGCATCGAGGAACTGAGGCATACCGTTCTCGTCACCGTACATGGTGCGGGATGCACGACCGGAACCGGTGTAGGGGCGACCATCGATGTCGAACAACAGATCGACCTCTTCTTTCCGGGTATCCAGCTTGCGGAAAAGTGAAAAGATATCGGTTTCCAATGCAATGGCCGAACAGCGATCCAAGGCAACATAAACAGAATCCTGCATGACAAAAAGGCGCTTATCGTTCGCATGAAGGCTTCCGTAGAGGTAGGATTTGTTCTTCAGGCCATTGCCCGTGATCTCCCAAAGCAGCTCATTCTTTTCTTCAGTCACCTGAAGAAAAGCATAGGCCGGATAAAGCAAGATCAATAAAATGGCAGTTCTTCTCATGTACTTTACAAAGTTACTTCATTTGATCAAAGGTCAGCTTATGATCCGCTCAATATGATCATCCCCAAAGGCATATGGAATATACGCCAGGGAAGGGATTTCCTTTGTTAGTATTAAAGGTGCTTTCGTGCCTATTGAAATCCGCCCATGAGTGCCTGACAATCCCATCGCATAGGCTGCATTGATGGTCAGTGCATTCAGTGCCTCTTCCGGTGTCATTTTCATTTTAACGCAGGCTAAAGACCACACGAACAGCAGGTTGCCACTAGGAGTTGTTCCCGGATTGAAATCACTGGCAAGCGCAACAGGCAGTCCACTGTCGATCATTCTTCGGGCATCACTGTAGGGTATCCCAATAAAGTGAGAACAACTCGGGAGCAAGGTAGGCATGCATCCGGAATTCTTCAGCGCACTGATGTCGTCCTCACAGATCTCTTCAAGATGATCTACCGAAAGGGCGCCCATTTCAACCGCTTTTCGGATCCCACCGAGGATCGTGAACTGGTTGACATGCACCTTGGGGATCAAACCGTATTGTTTGCCGGCTTCGAGGAGCTGTTCCATTTGTTGAACGGAAAAGTAATTGGTTTCGCAGAACACATCGATGAAGTCCGCCAGCTCTTCAGCTGCGATGACCGGCAGCATTTCGTGGATGATCTGATCGATATAGCCCTGCTGGTGCTCTTTGAATTCCGGGGGGAAGGCATGTGCCCCTAAGAAGGTCGCTTTAATCGTTATGCCGGCGCTTTCCTTGAGGCGTTTAATCACCCTCAGCATTTTCAATTCTGCTTCCACCGTAAGACCGTATCCTGACTTAATCTCCAGGGCACCCGTACCGTAGGATTTGAGCATTTCAACTCTTTCGAGTGCTTTATCAAAGAGCTCATCCTCCGTCATTTCATTCAGTCGGCGGGCCGAATTCAGGATGCCTCCTCCGCGCGCAGCGATCTCCTGGTAGCTCATTCCCTGGATGCGATAAACGAATTCATCCTCGCGGCTGCGGGCAAAGACGGTATGCGTGTGTGGATCACAGAAGGCTGGCAGTACAAATCTTCCCGTCGCATCGATCACCTCCAGGTCCCGCCAGTCATCGATGCCTCCCCAATCATCCATAGAACCATAGGCGATCACTTCACCGTCTTCCAATGCAAGAAAAGCATCTTCGATGATCGGAAGCTCTTTCATTTCTTCGCCCTTGCGGATCAGTGGAAGATCTTCGCCAACCTGAACGAGGCCCTGAATATTTTTAATGAGGAGTTTTTTCATCTGGTGAATGTTCAATCAAAAATACGGGTTATCGCGATAAATGCAGACGCTTTTGATAACGAAAACCTACGTGATCGTTTCAAAAGGATGTTGTACATGTAACGCATGAAATCCAAAAAAATATACTCATGATCTCTTGATCTACCCTGATATGATCGAGAAACTAAAAGCCCGATTCCAGACGGAAAATTAAGTGTCTGTAGATTTTCTCTGAAAATTGTGTAATTTTGCAGCCACTTCGTTCAGAAGATGCCCGAGTGGCGGAACTGGTAGACGCGCTGGATTCAAAATCCTGTTCTGGCAACGGAGTGCCGGTTCGATTCCGGCCTCGGGTACATTTAAAAAGATAGCCCTGTATCACTTGATACAGGGCTTTTTTGATTCGACATTTGCCGAAAACGGTTCGACAATCAGTTCATGTTGGCATTCCCCCATATACTCATTTGCTCTATAATTGGGAATATGGATTTGCCTTTATCTGTAATGAAGTATTCAACCCTTGGTGGAATCTCTGGATAAATCACTCTTTCAAGAATACCGTCACTCTCTAATTCCCTGAGTTGCTTAGTTAGCATTTGCTTGCTTATTCCATCAATACCTTTCTGAAGAATTCCAAATCTGTTTCCGCCTTTTGAGATGAGATAAAGAATAATGGGTTTCCATTTACCACCTATTACACTCATGCAAAATGTTACTGGACAAGTCTCGGTTGATTTTTTTTCAATTACTTCACTCATTCGAATCTGTTTATTTACAATTATAGTCTTATTTTAAATACTATATCAGTAAAATATAACTACTTGTGATAATAGAACTAAGTTAAGAGATTTGTTTGCAAATAGCAAAGTATGAAGGCAATAGTTAGAACAAAACCTGGAAAAGAGTTCTCCTCAATGAAAGTTGTAGAAGTAGAGGATCAAAATCTTAATGCAGGTGAGATAAAAGTAAAAATGTCAAGCAGTAGAATTAATCCTGTAGATATGGATTTAATGAAAGGCTTTCCATCATTGAAATATAAGGACCTTCAGCTTGGAGGTATAGATGGTGCAGGAACGGTTATAGAGACGTCCAAAAACTCTAAAAAATTCAGCGAGGGGCAATCCGTCTTTTTCTATAGAATGTTCTCCGATATTGGAACATGGGCAGAGGAGATTACAATTCCAGAGGAGTACTGTGCATTGGTACCAAGCAATATAAAGGAAGATGAAGCGGGTGCGATTGCCTTACCATTATTAACTGCATACGAAGGAATCATGTCGCTTAACCCATCCAAGGGTGAAACCATTCTTATTCATGGAGCAGGAGGCGGTGTTGGATTTCAAGCAGTTCACATTGCAAAGGCTTTAGGGTTGAAAGTAATTGCCAATGCCTCTGAAAGAGACAAGCATGATTTGATTAAAGCGGGAGTTGATAATTTCATTGATTATATGAAGGCTGATTTCCATGATGTATTAATTAACCAAGCGCCAGATTATGTTTTTGATGTAGTTGGGAAAGAAACATTAAAAAAATCCATTCTTCTCAAACCGAAAGCCATAGTCTCCACCACATTTCCAGAAATCAGTAAAATGCATAAAACAGGAGTGAATCTACCAGGAGTTTTGAAGTTCATTATTAAGTTGATGAATCGCAAGTATTCAAAGTTTGCCGCTAAGAATGGAGTAAAGCTTTTGGGGCAGGTTACTGGTGCTAACGGTTCTAATCTTCACAAAGCAGCATCTTTGATAAGTGGTCATCCAACTTATTTCGTAAGAGAACAAAGGACTATAGGTTTGGGAGAAATTGCATCCAAAGGATTAAATAAGTCGAGCATTGGAAAGGTCATAAACTTCAATAGTTAGAAATGAGATTAGTTCTTGGAGTTCTTGTTTCAGCTGGTTTGACATACCTCTTTATTTTATCTGGGGTTGATTGGTATTAGGCTAAATTCTTCAATGAACATGAATTGTTTGTTTGGATGGCTATGCCATTTGTTCTTGCTGGAATGGGAGTACCAATAATCATAATAATTAAGTACTACTGGGATTGGAAACATGGCAGAACACCTAACGCTCAGACGCAGTTTTATCGTTCACTTTGGTCTTTTGGCTTTACTTATCTACTTATGACTGTTTTGAAAGTCTTTACCAATAGGGTGGATATGGAGCCGTTTGAGCCAATCGGAGAAGTTGATTTCTCTAGTGATTTCAGATTTGGCTTTTTAAATAGCAATTCATGGTGGGAGTCCTTTTCAGAAGGCTGGCCTTCGGGTCATACAATGATTGCAATAGGAATGGCAATTGCGATTCACCCTCTAATAAAGAGTAAAATCTGGCTGTCTATCAATATTCTTTATCCAGTACTAATCGCTCTTAGTGTTTCAACCGCCTTTCATTGGATTTCAGATGTAATATCTGGGGCAATTATTGGAATATTACTTGGTTTATATTTCTCCAAGAAAGAGTTTAAGGAAACTATTGTTTCATGAGTCAATCTGGTTCGACAATACAAACATTAGGGGTACAAAAAGCAGAGTGAGTGTGAGAGCGAGAGCGAAACACGACTCTGCTTTTTTCTTCGCTCTCACGCTCCAACTCGCACGTAAAAATTTAAAGTGTTTGATTCATTTAATGAACTCCGCCATTAGGTCAGGACTTTGGCTATATTTGAAATCTATTTTCGTGAAACAGCCTGTTGATCAAAAAATACATCTTTCGGAGTTTATATAATCATGCATTTGTTGTGGTCAAGTTAAAACAACATTGCGGTTAAAAGCCAGATTGACTTATATTCAAAAAAAGATGAGACAATTCAACCAAACAAACATCAAGGAGTTTTCCAAAAATCAAAACGAACAAGTATAAATTCAAACTTTAAAAAATGAAAAAATTAATAGTTTTATCCTTTCTTTTCCTTTCTGTCAACCTTTCTTTCGGACAAACTGATTTTGATATGGATTCTGACGTTTTAAGTTATTTGGGAGGAAAAACTTTTTCAAATGAGGATCAGTCAATCAAAGTTAAAATTGACTACGCTAGTGACCTAGGTTCTTGGGGGATCATCTTGAACGGCAAAACAACTCATTTCAATTTAGATATTCAGATACTTTCTCCAACTAAGGCTGTGATAACAGGAGAATCGCTAAATAATCCTGATGGAGTAATTAACATGAGGATTAATTCAGTTACTAACTGCATAGAAAATGAAGGGGATTACTACTGTTTGAAAAAATAGTAGCACCTAGATAGTAAGCCAGCCCACACCGCAGATCGTGATTTGCAGGAACAAAACCTAGAACTTAACAGTCACGCTATACAGCTTCATTTTCGCGATAGAAAATATGCATGATCAGAAAATGTGGCAGGCTGATGCAGGCTATGAAAATGAAGAACTGAGCCCACAGGTCATTCATTGAGTTCAATTGTTCTGCATTGAAAAGGATCAGTAGAAAGATTGTCAGTGCACCTAACGTGTACCAAGCCGCCTGTTTGTATAGTTCTAAAGAACTCATTTGTAGCCCTTTTTGAAGATGTTTCCAAGCGTTGTTGCTGTGTTGCATGATGAAATACAATCCGAAGGAAATAATTAACGGAGCCTGAATGCCAAGTAAAAGAAGGAAAATTAGACCATAATTTGTTGCGCTTTTGGAAAAGAAACTCTCCGTGAGAATATATAGAAAAGAAGAAGTTGATAAAATCAAAAACACCCATTTTACGTTCAATGAATTGAATGTATAATTCGCATTCAGATGTGAAATAATGGTTAATGATTCTTCGACGTGTGTTCCGATTATGCAGAGTAGAATGCTTAATCCAAGGAAAAATGATCGAACAATGGAAACCGGATTGTGCGTCCGTGTACGAAATGAAATCAATTCGGATTCACCAAAATGTAGCGAAGAAAATACGATGAATAGTATCAATGAAAAGGTGGGGAAGAGAAGCCAAATCAAATAAAACAATGCTGTTGTAATACAATACTTCAGCAGAAAACCTGAAAGGGAAAACTTGTTGTCTTTAACCAACAAATGATCTAGTGCACCATGCGGGATACCTATTCCCAAGAGTCCAATCGAGAGGATCACATATCCAAAATTCAGTGCAGCATCAGCACTAAATTGTGCCAGTAATGAATAGCTTAACATGAACAGTAAAGATGCCATGTAGCGCAGCTGATTTTTCTGCTTAAAGTAATGGTACACGGCCCTTAAAAATGGCCCAAAAGGAAGCGTAATGAATATTTTTAGCTCTTCATAACAGGTCGTCTTCTCATCCAAAAATTTGAAGATGCCCCTTGCGGTGTGTTTTTCAAATAAGCGTGTAAATATCGTTTTTCCTTTATCGGGCCATCGCAGCAGAATGATCAACAGCAAGGTATCATAGAACCTAAACCTTTTTTTTCGAAGAATGTTGAGTTTATTGAAATTACCGTAATCCTTTTTTGAGATACGTTCAGTGACCTCCAGCGCGAAAGAATACATATTCTTGAACCCGTAACCTGTGCTTGGTTTAATCAAATTAGCCGCTGTTCCCGTGTTTAGAATTCCCGGATAATTACTGGGTTCATTCTGGAATGTGGTCATTGGGATGCACCCATTTTCTTCAGCTATTATTTCATAAGGACCCCATTCTTTTGAAACATAGTTTCGTAATACTATATTCGCCTCCTCTTGATTGAGTTCTTCCGCCCCAAATCGCGTTAGCTCGACTAAAGCCTCCTGTTGATTGAATGGAATCACATACATGAATTGGGTGAAACCATTTTGCTCAACATTGAAATTCATCATCTCAAAAGACGTATGATCAAAAACAGGTTTTTCACATTTTATATGAAGACCGATAAAGGTTTGTTTCAAATGGATTTCTTCCTCGCTCATCTCTGAGAACACTGGTGGCCTGCTGTCGAAAACATACCTCGACCGGTATCTACTGCCCGATGTGGAAATAAGGTATTCGTCGGCTTCAAATTCGATGGCAGCAACCTCATCCCTCAGAATGATGATATTTTCATCGAACAGCTTTTTCAATGTAAAATTGTACAGATCAATACTTCGAATGTAGAAATAGGGTTGAGCTGAAATATCTTGCAGTTGGCTGCTACTGACTTTCAATTTTTCAAATGAGTGGGAGATCATGGGTGCCAGATCATGAACCATTGAATCATTGCTATCTGCCCAGAAACAATATGTTTTATCGTTTTCCGCTTTCCTGGAAGGTTCAATAATCAAGACTTGCTTGTCTTTCAGCAGTTCATTCTTTAACAAAGAAAGCAGGATCAAACTGTTACTGGCTCCAAGTCCAATGAAAGAAAAATCAAAAGTTTCATCTCCAACTGATCCGATCTCGAACGTCATACTCCACAAGGTGCTTAATGGTAAAAAAATAGAGGCTACATCTTACGTCGTAGCCTCTATAATTATCAATCAGTAACCGTCTCTATGCCGCGTGACGCGACAATAAAACAACGGCAACCAAATTATTCATTAGAATCAGACTTTGCTAGTGTGTAGATTACCAATCCGAAGCCGATTTTATTCACTGCGTCACCAATGTTGTAAACGACGTCCATCCATGGGTTATTCAACTCACTTCCGAACATTCCGAAAAGACCTCCTGGTGTTCCAATGATGTATCCAAGTGGATAGATCGCCCATCCCACCAACACAAACCAAGCAAGAATTCTGGTCGCTTTAGCAACTGATGGTCCAGCGGTCTGAGCCAAGCTCGCAACCTCTCCGAACCAAACCAGGTAAGCAATGTAAAAATATGCTGCTCCTGAAAGAACGCCCCACAATACACTGTTGTCTCTGTCTGTTGCTTCTCCGAAGAAACCTGTTACCAACATCACAACTGAAGCCAAGATCAATTTCCAAAGCAATGACTGTTTTGCCCCGGCTTTCTTTGTTATCAAATAAAATTCAACACACATTAACGGAACAGTTAACAACCAGTCCACGTAGCGGAAAAATGTTGGTGACGTTCCGGTTTGTGTAAAGTAGTCGCGCATGTAGTAATAATGCACGGCAGCAATGAACGTGATTAAACCGGATACAAGAACCGATGTTCTCCATTTTTCGCCCACATTCCGAATTTCGAAAAAGAAAAAGGCAGAGGCTGCCATCATTGCCATCGTTCCCACAAAAAAGGTGAACGCTGTTGCTTGGTTGATTCCCAGACCTTGACTAGCGTCAAACAAGTCTGTTGCAGTAATAGATAATAACATAACTAATAGATTTTGTGTTCCCTACTCTTTTTAGGATTTTCGGGATGTTCCTTTTTGTTTACGAGTGTTAAACAAGCTGGAGCATTTTTTGTTTAACTTTTTCATATTATTTGTTAAACATTTTTCAGAAATGCATTTTATTTATCAGCTTAATTGCGAAATTTCGAACGCAGCTGTGCATGGAAAGGATCAGAATAATCGAGAAGATTATACTTAAAACGCTAGTAATCAGCTGACTTTTAACCCCAAAGACGCTTACCAAACGAGTTACCTCACCAGCTGAAAGAATCCCTTGTATTCCTGCTCCCCGTCATTTACGATGAGGTGATAAAAATACGTTCCTTCGGTAAGATCACCTCCGTCCCAGTCATTGGTGTAGGAATTTTTGGTGAAAACAGTATTTCCCCACCTGTTCAAAACTACCAACTCATTGTCCGGATAGAACTCCAGAAATTGAAAAGCAAGTAGATCGTTCACGCCATCTTCATTGGCAGTGATTACATTCGGCGCAACAACCGTGGCCGGTGCTACGATAACGGGCTGGCACAAGGTATCCGTACAACCTGTCGCTGTTTCGACGTCCAGACAAACCGCGTAGGTACCCGGGACGAGGTAGGTATTTCCGGGATTCTGATCGGTCGATTGGCTCTGGTCTCCAAGATCCCAACTCCAGCTGTCAAGATTGGCCGAATAATTCTGTGTGCCATCTGAAAACACTACCGGAACCGATACAATAACAGGATCCGGAGACCAACTGAACGCCGCCTGCGGGTTTGGCTCCACATACATGTTGATGCTTACCGTATCCGAATTGCATCCATTCAGACTCGTACTTGCGATGTAGTTCGTTACTGATTGCTGATCGGAGCTGTTAAAAAAGGTGTCTGATATTGAACCCGATCCCTGCTGGTTATTACCTGCCCATACCATTGGCGCCTGCGGTATACACGATTGTAAGCCGATGGTGAACGGTGTTCCCGAGCAGACCAATGTATCGGCCGTTATAAGGACCTCCGGAGTTGGTTTGAGGGTAACTGTTTCATCGGGAATACCGGTGATAACTGTTCCACAGGCGTCAACTATGACTGGTGGAGGGACCGTTAGAGTGGTGTTCACTGTATCGCAATAAATAGGGCAATTCGGGATTGTCAGTGTAAACTGATGGTTTGTGGCACCGTTACTGCAGCCATTGTTCTGACCGGTTGTAACCACCTCAGTTGACCAGGGATGCGAAAATGTATAGGGAGCTACGCCCTGATTTGCATATGCCAACCCCACGATGGTACAAGTATTTGAGCAAATGGTAGACTGCGGTACTACCCACTTATTTCCGTAAGATTCTGCCGTCTTACCGACAATAACCGCTTGAAAAGGCCATTGGGTTGTGAACGGATCATACCGGATGAAGTTGGTATTACAGCCTGTACCCGGACCGGTCCTGCCAAGCAACATGGTCAGGTAAAAACTTGTCGGCTCGCAAGATTCGGGAAGGCAGCAAGTCAGTGGGTTGAAAACGTTAAAACTATCTAGATAAGCTGTTCCTGGCAATGTTCCGGTATTTCCGGTAACGGTAAAAGACTGTGATGTTGCACAAGAGGTTCGGAACCTCATCTCACCTTGGCTCATGATCGCTGTTGTGAATGGATCAGCGTAAAAACTTGCCGTTACGAAGAGTCCCGTTACGTTGACGCCACCAGGTATCGTAACCTGAATGCTGTCCTCGTTGTAGGTCGGCGTGATACAGGATGGCATCGTACCACCATTCCAGAATGATGTGGGACCGGTAACAACAGGATCCACAACGATTGGGAATGTGCGAACTGCATCATCCATCCAGGACGCAGGAACCACAAGCTTGATGAACGTTTTCTCACCGTTACTTTCAACATTTAGCTCCGCCAAACACCATTTACCGTTCGCATCGTAACAGAGTGGTGCGCGAACGGAACCCTGCTCAATCCCCTCCCTATCCAGAATGAGAAGGGTGCCATTTTCTTCAACGATCCTGAAATCAGGCGGAATTTGCAGCTCATCCCGAATTATCAATTCTCCGCTAGCCGGTCGCGACTGCAATATGTAATTGTATTTAATGGCATTCTGACGGAACAAGAGCTGCTTTTGTACCCAAGACAGGTTTCCTCCGATGAGGATATCTTCTTTCCTCTTAGCAGGTTGACCGGTAAATACCATGCCATCGACCGTTGTTGAGTTCCCTCCGAGAACGATCCGTTGTTCATCCTCTGTGGTAACAGCAAATGCACCATTTCCGAAAACATAAGTGGGATATTGCTGTTGCAAGGCGGCATAGCCATTGATCGGTCTGAACAGCTCCGGAAAAGACTGAACCGTTTGTAAATGCCCAGCTTTATCCATATAATTGATCGGTTCTTTGCTGAAAACCGATTTGATCATTCCACTGCCGGTTACAAAAGTGGATGAATAAAGCGTTCTCTCAGCTACTAGTTCATTCCATTCAGCATTTTCTGAATCTGTCTTTTCATCAGAGGCAGCATTGATTCGGACACTAAAGGGATCAATGAATTCCTGCGATAGCCCCTTGAAAAAGGTAAACAATGTAAAAGAAAGCGACACCAGAAAAGCTAAAAACTTCATAGCAAAAGCGTTGACATTGCCAAGTTACTAATTTTACTTAAGGTATCAAACTCAATTGATGGTCAGGGACCAGGGAAAAACCTCCATTTGCCTTTCAAAGATGAAGGGCGGTAGTCATCGAGTTTCTCCGTTACACCTGCTGCATTGAATTTTTGCAGCAATTTGAATGTTCCACGAGCTTGTTTGTAGTCCATTTCATCTTTGAAAACAGGTATCACCGCAAGAAAATAAATCGTTCTGTCACCTAGTCGCAGAGGAGTAAGTTGATCAGCCAATAAGATCGGTTCTGTCAAGATCAGGTGGTTCTGTTTCTGTAACGGTGAAAAGGGAAGTAATTCTTTCCCACTCGGAAAAGTATGCCCGGGACCGAACCACACTTTTTTATTCAGCGCATGATCTGCGAGCTTGCGGATCCATGTGAATACCCAGTTGGTGTTGGGATTTTCTAAATCCTGCCATTCCCAATAAGGCGGCAGACAGAAATAGAGCTCATTGTGTGCTCTACCCGCGAGCTTTTCAGGTACATCCATCCGGTAAGTGCTCAATCCGTCTGTCATAAGTACAGTAACAGGAACGGAAAGAGCAAGATCGATCATGAGTAGTGGAATGCTGCCTTCTACCGAAGGAACCGCCGATACGTGTTGCGCTCCGAAGCGTTGTTCAAGTGCCTTGAATAATTCAGAACCCATGAGTTACAGCATGATGTGTATAGACCATTCGAAATACCGGTCAAAGCTAGTCACTATGCTAAAGTTATTCAACCTTCGGCGCTGACAAAATAAAAACGCCCCAATGCGGGGCGTCCAGTTATCCTTTGTAAGCTTCACACTTTTTATGTTTACCTTTTTTATGGCCCTTTTTCTTTCCTTTCTTCTTGTCATACTTGACAATCACTGTTTCTGAATCTGAGAAAGGAGCACCAAAAGAGGTGAGGCTCATTCCGACAATACTTGCTGCGATCAATATTCTTTTCATCTGGAAGGTTTTGTGTATTAAACTCCGAAAATCGACAAATGTTACACCGACGGACTAAATTTCTTTACTTTTTCTTCTGCCACTCTTCAATTGAGGCTTTATTCATGTCGATGTATGCCTTATTTCCGTCTTTTTCAGCAGAGGCCATAGATAACTTTGCCGTTTCGATGGCTCCCTTGTAATCTCCGAGTTCTGCCTGGATCTGTGATTTTAGACGCAATATCCAATATGCTTCCGGTCGTGCCTCAACAGCCTTGTTCACCCATTCGAGTGCCTTCTTCATATCTTGTTTTTCCTTGAAATAGAATTCAGCAGCAGCATAATAGTCGCCCCCACTCGGTCCGGCCATCACTTTATCGATGCTGGCATTCATCTTCTTGGCTGTTGGCACTGAAAAATTGAGCGTTACCCTCGTCTTGTCCCACGTGAAGTTCAGATCAGCCGTTTTTATGGTTAGGTTGTCTATAGAAATCGTGAATGTCTCGGTCACATCATTCATAGCAGCCACTTTTGCTTTTGAGCGGAGTGCTACTTTTTTCTCATCGAACTCATCGGGTGTTCCCCAATTGGTAATGTCTGTGTAAAAGATCACCTCCCATGCTTCTTTTGCGGGTTTAGTGAAGATGGCATACGTCCCCGCTTTGAGCGTATCCTTCCCAAAAACTACGGGATCAGAGCAGGTAAACTTGGTATTCTCATTGGCACCTGTTCTCCATAGCTCATCAAACGGAACAACATCGCCAAAAACAACACGGCCGTTCTTCGATGGACGATAGTACTCTATTTTAATATCGGTGAGACCGACCTTCTGTTCTACTTTCCCCTGTGGACTTGCCATAGGGCGCTGGATCTGGGAATGCGCATTGAGTGCTGCTGCACTCGCTATCAATAAACTGAATAGTATCTTTTTCATGTGTTCTGTTTGAATTGCGAAATTAACGGTTTAAAAGGGATATTGTTCAGCGGGCGATCAGTTTGTCCAGACTTTCCCACAGTGTCGTGTCCGAAAGCAGACAACCTTGTTCGATGAGTTTGTGGACCTCTGATTCGCGATCAATCGGATACTTCTTCTCAGACCGAAAGAATTCCAGCTCTGCCAATCTGTAGACTAATGCTTCGTGTATGCCTTCAGGGGTGGACAGATCGGCGACGGTTTCCGGTTTTCGTTGAATGGAAATCAGCTTCACCGTATGCTCATCAAAACGAAAGAGTACTGCTGAGTCTACAGTCCTGAACTCCAGTACCTTCACCTTTTCATACACTTTCTGGAGGATCGAGTCGGAAAATAATTCAACCAGTGTAATCGCTTTATCCGCATCCTCTTTGTTCAGCCGTTCCCATTCAGCCCCGTGAACTCCGTTGACGATCAGGAACTGTTTGAGTTCATCCTCGAGGTGCGTTAACTCTTCTTTATTGAGTATCCGGTACTTCATGTCCTGTCCCTGCTCAGATGTATTTCAGCGAGCTCAAGGTCTGCAGGTGTAGTGATCTTGATATTCTCCTCATTTCCGGCAACTGTGTGAATCACATGTCCCGCTTCTTCTACCAGCGATGCATCATCAGTTATTGCCGCATGATACGGTAGATCGTAGGCCGCCAGTAGGATCTCTCTTCTGAAGCATTGCGGCGTTTGAACCAGTCTGTAAAGGGAGCGATCCACCGCTGCAGAATGATCCCCCGAGATCCTTCTGAGTGATTCTTTCAGGGGAACGACCGGTACTGCTGTCCCGAATCTTTCAACAGCATGAAGGCAACGTGTGATCGTGTCAAATGATACAAGTGGTCTTACACCATCGTGGATGAGAACGATGCTGCCTGTTGAGGCCAATACTGCATTTCTAACGGAGTGATAACGTTCCTCGCCACCGGAAACTATGCGATGTTCAACGGTACAATCGTATGCTTTCAAAAGATCGGTCCAATAGTTTTTCCAATCTTCCGGAAGCGTGATCAGGATCTCGGCATCGGGCAGCATGGCATGCATTGACTCCAGTGTATGCACAAGCACCGGTCTGTTATTTAACCGCAGGAACTGTTTTGGGATCTCTCCGCCCATGCGTTTACCAATTCCTCCCGCTGTGATTATGGCCGAAATACTGTTCATGACATAAAAATAGAAAATTGTTCTGCTTTACAACTCAGATCAGCCAGAGAAGGCAAAGAACCAGGTAGCGAAGAAACTTACTCACGAAAATAAGCAAGGTCACACTCACCCATGGAACTCGGAAGAAACCGAGCGCCACCATGAGTGGATCTCCGATAAACGGTACCCAAGACAACAAAGCCAGCCAATACCCATTCTTTCGGATGCGATGCTCCAAGCGCATGATCTTTTCGTAAGTCACTCCGAGTCGGGATAACCATTTTGGATCACCAAGCATTCCCAGCAGGTAATTCGTGATGCTCCCCAGAGAATTACCGGTGGTTGCTAAGAACAGCGTCCACCACGGATCAAATCCAACGTAAAGCATCGCCAAAACGAAGGCCTCCGAGGCCATCGGCAATATAGTCGCCGATAAAAAGCAGACCACGAAAAGACCGGGATATCCAAGATCAATAAAGTCCATAAAAAAAGAAGGGCCGGCAAAACCGACCCTTCAAAGATATCAAGTGAATAATTATTTCTTGATGAACTTCTTTGTTACTGTAGAAGCCTCAGAAACGATGTTCACATGGTAAACTCCGCTTGCAAGGTCAGAAGCATCGAAAGTTACAGTGTGCTCACCTGCGTTCTGCAATCCGTTAGCAACTGTCTTAACGATCTTGCCGGTAACATCAAGAACAACAACCTGCACTTCTTCAGCATTGTTCAGCGAGTACTTGATCGTTGTCTCAGCTGATGCAGGGTTAGGATAAACTTCGCTGATCGCTACATTTGCGTTCTCTTCGTTGATTCCCAATACTGGGTTGAAATTCAGTTTCACGCATGGAGAAGCTCCCCAACCCACATAGTTGTTCACTGCATCATTAGCACCGAACGGACCGTAACATACTGTAGAAAAGTCCTTGTCTCCTTTTGCAGAAGTCTTGATCGCCATTCTCTCGGTTGCCGTTTGGAACGTTCTCAACATCACATAGTACAATTTATCCGCCTCAAGCGTTACCGGTGTAGGAAGTGTGATGGTAGTGATGTTTGATGTAGGTGCAGGAGAAGGAACCTGATAAGGGAAGTTCACCACATCGAAGTTTGCTGGATCCTGAACACTTGCCGAAGCCATTTCGAATACATATACATCAATGAAGATGCCCGCAGTAGTACCACCTGTACCACCAGCAAAAGCAACGTCGATACCTTTCAGGAGTTGATTTGCGTTGATCTGGTAAATATTTCCAATACCAATCTCTTCCTCATCTGTAAAGCTCAATTTGGAAGTTCCCAGCGCATGGTTGTGACCGTATAGATAATCAGTAACTTCAAAATTTTCAGTTCCCCCATTATTGGTGTCATCTGCATCAGCAGGGAGCGTAGCATTTATTGTATAGGTTCCCACTGCAGATGCCGTGAAAGGGGTAGCAAACCAGATCGTATCTGATTCACCTGGCTGAAGTGTAACAGGATCTGACGAGCCCGTGTAAACAGATGTGGCACCATTCAGGATTTCCACATTGACAGACTTTGTCTGAACAGCTCCTCCTTCATTCGAAACATAGAACCCAAGCGTTGAAGGCGCCGTTTGCAAAGTAGGCGTCTGATAGTAATCCCAAGCATTGAAGATATCGTGCGTGTAAACTTCGTGTAACTTGAACTCATCAGCAGGGGCAACATAAAGTGCTACATCATCGATCATCCATCCGTAAGTGATCCAAACGTTTGGATTGGTCGAAAAGTCAGGGAAGCCAGTTGTCCACTGGAAACGGATCCAAAGTGAGTTCGTTCCTCCTGGTAAAATTCCGGAGAGGTTGATCGACTTCAAAGTTGGATTCGCGTAAGGGTCACCTCCGTTTGCTGTAAGTGGCTCAACCGTAGAGTTGTCGCCAGCAAGAATCCATGAACCGTCAAGCCCTGTTGTTGAAATATAAACTTGCTGTGCGTCGTTGAAAAGTGCACCGTACTGCAGAAACTCAAGGATGTAGTTGTTTGCGCCTCCTGAAAGTGTATTGACATCGATCGGCGCAGCAGTTGTCAACGTGTAAACAACATCAAGCTCTTGTGTACCCATCGTTGCATCACCGTTGTTCACTTCAGCAAAAGCACCATCTGAAGTTGAATTGATCACAGAGGTAAAGAACCAACTGTTCTCAGTAGCACCGATATCCCAACCATATCCTGCCGCAGCGATACCACTGTTGTCGATAGTCCAGTTAGAAGCGGTTGAGAAGTTGTCAGACCAAACTGCCGGAGTTCCCTTCGGAAGGTAGTGACCTTTGGAACCGGTTGCTTCAGTCGCAAGCGGTCTTTCCGTTACAATAGTTGACTGAGGCACTTTCTGTCCGAAAACGGAGAAGAATGCACTCATGGCCAACGCAGATACATAGAATTTCTTCATAATTTGAAAAGTTTAACTTTTTACAAGAATAGGTAGCAAAATTAGGGAAAAATTCAATTTTCCGCAACTTCGATACCTCGCTGCCAATTTTTTAACGAATTGAATGTAAAAAGGGTTTGAATTTTTCAAGCGTCTTTTAAAAACGGTAACGCCGCTCTGGTCTGATCCAGTTCTATTTTGTTCAATTGAAAGGTCTTAACTTCTTCTTTGAATTCTTGCAAAAAATGAACCGTACCGAGCGCATCGGCCAGGCAGGAATCACCGGAATAGAACAGTTCGTTTCCGTCTGTTCCCACGCGGTTAACCGCCACGACATACGACTGATTCTCAATTGCCCTTGCCATGATGAGCGTTTTCCAGTGCGAGCTCCTTCGCTGCGGCCAATTTGCGACATACAAGATAAGGTCATGGAATGGTTTCCCGTCGGTACCAACGCCGTTTCGAACGAGCTCAGGAAAACGAAGGTCATAGCAGATCTGTAAATTGATTTTCCATCCATTATAATCGATG
>Ga0315902_10000482_pt1 | contig 66372 bp, 50 predicted proteins | sample LakEriMetagenome_9_FD_203523 | JGI IMG/M metagenome (GOLD analysis project Ga0315902, IMG submission 203523) | Freshwater fungal communities from buoy surface, Lake Erie, Ohio, United States - Buoy 12 MA117 | ecosystem: Environmental > Aquatic > Freshwater > Lake > Lake biofilm | place: USA... | reverse complement strand
CAGAAACTTCAATAACTACCGCCTGCGGGTCATCGCCCAATGCGGATAATCATAAACTAAAATCAAACCACCCAAATTATAACCACAAACAAAAATTACCTCATCCCCCAAACTTTGGTGTAGACCCCGAGGTCGCGATTAAAAATCGCGGTTCCTTTCAAGATGGATTGACATTCGAAGCCATTCGTCGCCGGAGGCTATGAATAGCGAAGAATGGTGGCTCGAGCCGGGATCGAACCAGCGACACGCGGATTTTCAATCCGCTGCTCTACCAACTGAGCTATCGAGCCTCACAACATCCTTGTAGGCGGGGCGCGAGTAAGGATTCCCCGCTGTCTTTTGACAACCCAAAAATTATCCTTAAGCCAAATTAATTGGCCATCGGGTAAATCAGCCCAATCTGACGGCTTCGTAGGCGCTTACCACCCCGAAAGTCATAGGCTGAGCAGTCGCTTCTCCGAAACCCATTTTCTTTAGCAAATCAATCATTGCCTCACCTGAGGGAAATTGTTCGATCGACCCCCCGAGATACTCGTAGGCGTCTTTTTGTTTGGTCAGGAAACCCGCGAGTTTTGGTAAAACATGGTGCAGGTAGAGCCGATACGGGGCACGCATCACGCCTTGAGGTAATGAAAAATCGAGGATAAACAAACTCCCGCCCTTTTTCAAAACGCGGCGCATTTCTTTCAGGGCTCGCTCATAATCCGCCATATTGCGGAGTCCGAAGGCGACTGTGACGACATCGAATTCGCCATCGGGAAACGGCAGTTCGAGCGCATCTGCGACCATGGTTTTACGCACCCCACGGTTTGACGCGTGCTCGAGCATTTCCGCACAAAAATCCGTAGCGATCACTTTGGTCTCTGGTAACGCATCCTGGATACTCAGAGCAAGATCTCCTGTGCCACTCGCAACATCGAGCAGTTTTTTGGGATTTAGTGCCTTGATTCGCTTCGTCACAATATACCGCCACCAAATATCCATGCCCATGGAGAGCACATGGTTGGTCATCACATAGCGATCGGCAATGCGCGCAAAGGCGGTTTTCACATAAACAGGGTCAGGCATGCGCCCGAACCATGCCGCCTCCCCTCTGAAACGTCCAATGCTGATTTGAGAAAAAGATATTAGGAAATTTGGAAATTGAGAAATTAAGGAGGGCATTCGCACTCCAATCCCTAATATCCAATATCCATTCACCCAATATCCCTATTCATTCCTTCAACACCTCAGGCATTTTCTTTTGGAATTTCTCCAAACGGGGAATCGACACCCCTCTGATGTATGGATGGTTCGGATTATTTTTTTCGTAATCCTGATGATAGGCCTCACCCAGCCAAAATTTTTGAAACGGATAAACTTCTGCTGCGACCTCTTTGGGTGCGATTTTCTTATTCAATGCCGCAATTTTTTCATCGATGATCTTTTTCTGTTCTGCGTTTTGATAAAAAATGATCGATCGATATTGCGAACCTTTATCCACACCTTGGCCGTTGACTTGGGTCACATCTTGGGAAGCGAAATAGACATCAACCAATGTAGCGAAGTTCACTACTTTTGGATCATAGATAATTTCGACTGCCTCAGCATGACCCGTGGTGCCGGTGTTACTTGATTCATAAGTTGGATTATCTGTGTGACCACCTGAATAGCCTGAGATAGATTCTTTCACTCCCTTGACGCTCTCGTAACTTGCCTCCACGCACCAAAAACATCCGCTTGCGAAATACGCTTTGGCCAATCCATTTTCTAACGGAACTTCGACTGGTTTCAGTTCCTGCATTTTCTTTTCCAATGTGCGATCGGTTTTTTCTCCGCCAGCTGCTCTCTCTTGGCTGCAACCGATAGAAATCATCAACGCGGATAAGATCGTTGTGAGAAGATATGATTGTTTCATGATGGTTCGTTTAATTAGGAGTATTCGCGGAATGTCTTATTCCGTTGTTTCTTATAGTAAATATCTCGCGGCTTGTTCGACGTCTTTGTCACCGCGACCCGATAGATTAATGACGATAACATCAGATTTTGGCAACGAACCTGCGACTTTTGAAACGTAGGCCACAGCGTGCGAACTCTCCAATGCCGGGATGATTCCCTCGGTATGCGCGAGTTCTTTGAACGCGGCTAGCGCTTCGTCGTCGGTTGCGTAGGTGTATTCAACCCGACCTTCGGATTGCAAAAACGCGTGCTCCGGTCCGATCGCGGCGTAATCGAGTCCTGCAGAAACGGAATGTGTGAGTTCTATCTGGCCGTCATCGTTGGCGAGCAACCAGGTCTTTGTGCCTTGCAGGACACCGAGTTTACCACCTTGGAAACGCGCAGCGTGACGTTCTGGAATGATTCCATCACCGCCGGCCTCGACGCCAACCATACGTACATGTTCGTCACCGAGAAACGGATGGAACAACCCTATCGCATTTGATCCACCGCCAACGCATGCGACCAAAAGATCCGGCAAGCGTCCTTCGCGTTCCAAAATCTGCTCGCGAGCCTCGACACCGATCACCCGATGAAAATCTCTAACAATCATAGGAAATGGATGAGAACCCAACGCCGAGCCGATGATGTAGTGGGTGTTTTCAACAGAAGCCACCCAGTCGCGCATCGCTTCGTTGACCGCTTCTTTCAATGTCGCTTGTCCAGCCGTCACCGCACGCACTTCCGCACCCATGAGGCGCATCCGCGCGACATTGAGCGCCTGGCGTTCCATATCGACTTTTCCCATGTAGACCACGCATTCCATTCCGAAGCGCGCGCAGACAGTCGCTGTCGCCACGCCGTGCTGACCTGCTCCGGTTTCCGCGATGATGCGGGTTTTTCCCAAACGCTTCGCTAACAGAATCTGACCAAGCGCGTTGTTAATCTTGTGCGCACCCGTATGCAGCAAATCCTCACGCTTGAGATAAATTTTCGCGCCACCGAGTTTTTCTGTCCAACGCTCTGCGAAATAAAGCGGAGTGGGTCGACCCACATAGTTTTTCAATAAATCATCCAGCTCTACTTGAAACGCGGGATCGGCCTTCGCGTCTTCGTATGCCTTGGCTAGATCCTGCAGAGGAGTCATTAAGGTTTCAGGGACAAACATCCCACCGAACTGGCCGAAGTGACCTTTTGAATCTGGTAATATAGTAGCTGTCGAACTCATGGTAGTTTCCAGGTGGGTTTTAATTTCTCGTATTCCGCATGCGGCAATAGGACGTAAAGCGGACTCCGCCCCGGGTCAACTGCTGCGATCAATTCTCTCAGTTTGTTTTCCTGCATGGTTGTGCAGCCAGCTGAGGCGGAAACACCCTCTCGCCTCCAAATATGGAAGAAAATCGACGACCCCCCGCCCGCCACCACATTGGGATGGGCATTGTGCGCAATGAACATTTTCAACGAATGTGGATAATCATTCTGCACCATCTGTGCCTTTTTCTCCCATTCTGTCTTGGGCTCGTGATCCAGGGTCAGGAACTGATTGTAAGATTTCGAGTTCGGGTCCTCGACCCACAAATCCCGCGTGGTCACTTGATGGTAAAAGGTTTTGGGGTGTTTTTTCACGCTTTTGTGGGAGCCCCAAACCCCTCCCAAATCAAAAACCCCTGCTGGCGAACGATCGTCGCCCTCCTTTTTCATGACCGCTCCCGATGGATTCGGATGCAGACCGCGACCCCACACCAACCCCTTGCTGCCGAGGCGGCCCTTCCATGACTCCCCCGCTTGCTGCCATTTTGCAGCCTTTTTCTCGTAATACGTCAGCGTCACATGCGAGCTATCCCAACCCTCCGAAATCCCAACCACACATTGAGTCGATTTCTCAGGCAGCTCGAACGCCGATAAACCGACTATTCCGAGGAAGTTGAGCAGGATGATACGAAATCGCATGGCTAGACTATGCCGTAAGATGGTGAGTTCTCAAATCTGAATTTGGGTGAAATGGTTAATAATGCAGTAAGAGTTGTTCGGGCTTTTTTAAAAACGGAGAGAAGGAGGTAACGGAGGACACGGAGGTAATGGTAGGGCGCCGCATGAAATGATTACAGATCATGGTGATAAAATTGTGGAACACTCACATTCGTCACATCATGAATTCAACTTATGCCTCAATTTATCAATGCTACTGATTTCCGGAAAATCTTTTGAAGATAAATCGATTCCATAATCTTCAGCGAGCTCATCCCACATATCCATGATTTCACCCGGTGGATATTTTAGATCATCAGATAGATGAAGTTTGAACTTATCATCTGAAATTCCAAGCCTCGATGCGGCAACGTTGGCGATGAAATCCGCTTTGCTCTGGCGGTCAGGAAGAGAGTTGTAGGCGCTCCGCGAATTCGAAGAGTCTTTATTTTCTCTCGGCCAAAGCATGAAGGCGATGATTGAAAAGAAACCACAAAGCAAAAGGCTACCGATTGAGCGTTGAGAACCATAAACTGGAGCTCCCAAAACAACATTGAGAAAACCGATTCCGACTGAAAATAAAAGCAAGACGGCAGGAATAGCAACTAACCCTGAGAGTATCATTCGAATGCATTTCATATGATCAGCCTCTTTGTATATCGGTGTTGAGAATGCTACGCAACCCCCTCCACCACACCGCCACCTAACAATCTACCACCATCATAAAATGCCATAATCTGACCTGCGACCAAAGCGCGCTGAGGTTTATCGAAGATCAATTTCACGCGATTCGCATCGATCACTTCTAGCTTGCCGGTTTCGGCTTTTGCGCGGTAACGCGGTTGGGCTTCCACTCGTTTCAGCGATGGAATCGATTCATTGATTGATGAAATCGTCCCCACTATGCATTCTGTTAGATATAGTCCTTCGGTATCCTCCCTATCCCAGCCGATCACCAACTGATTCTCCGCTGCTTTTTTCCCGACCACCACGTAAGCCATCCCCTCTTTCGGAGATGCCACACCATGGCCTTTGCGCTGACCTATCGTATAGAAATGCAAGCCACGATGCTGCCCCATCACCCGACCCGCCATATCGACGATATCACCTGGCTTATCTGGTAAATAATGCGCAAGGAAATCGCTCATCTTCACTTGCCCAAGAAAGCAAATTCCCTGCGAATCTTTCTTCTCCGCCACAGGCAGATTGAACCGACGCGCCACCTCACGCACTTCCGGCTTCAACATTTCGCCTGTAGGAAATCGTGCGTGCTCAACTTGCCCCGATGTCATGAGCGATAAAAAGTAGCTCTGATCTTTATTCGGATCCGCCCCACGCAAAATTGCTGCCTGACCATTTGTTAGAATCCGCCTGCGTGCGTAGTGCCCTGTCCCAACTGCCTCGAATCCCTGCTCCAAGGCATAATCCAAAAACACCCCAAATTTCATCTCGCGATTACACCAGACATCTGGGTTAGGAGTTAAACCTTCCTCATAACCATTCACCAAATACTCCACGATCTTCGCTTTGTAGCTATCGACCAAATCGATCACCCGAAATTCGATCCCTAAAGTTTTCGCCACCGCATGTGCATCCTCGATGTCCTGCTCCCACGGACAATCCCCCGGAATCCCCTCATCGTTCATCCAGTTCTTCATATATCCACCCACCACCTCATGCCCCTGCTCCACGAGTAGCGCGGCCGCAACCGCGCTATCAACTCCTCCCGATAAACCAACCATCACTTTGGACATGGAAAAACTCTAAATTCTAAATTCTAAATTCTAAACATTTATTTACAGAGTAAAAACATCAAGGAGCGGCTGCATCCTGCTGCCGACATTTCTGCGACCCACTGCGGGGTCGGAGATTCTTTCTCATTTTCCATGAGGTATTCGTCGCTGCGCTCCTCGACCTCAGGCTAATTTCTATGATCCCGTTGGGATTGGGATTGCTCGCACTCAACAAATTCAAATCCTAAAAGGATTGCAGAACTTAGCCTGGGGTCGAGGAGTGAAACGACGACCACCCCGGGTTTTACGCGCAAAAAAATATCGCACCCTGAAGGGGTGCTAGGGATTTAGAAATGAAGCGGCGAGACGCCACTGGAACGGCCTGCCGCGAGACGCGGCAGCTACCAACAAAAAACCCCGCGGTGATTATCACCGCGGGGTTTAAAAGTTTGGGCCGCCGTCGCCCCGAATCCGCATCGGGGGGGATGCTGAGCGGTGGCCACCCTAAAAGCTGTTGTTAACAAAATTTTATACGGGCGGCTTTTTCGGGAGTCTTACATAAAATTTGAAATTTTTTCGACACCCAGAGATTAGATCTCCTGGACAGGCAAATTGGAGACCTCCTCGCGTAGTTTCTCGGCAAGCGGGGTTGAAAGGTAGCGCTCGCTGGAAGAGCAGCCTATCGTAACGATGCGCTTGCCTTTGAATTCCGGGCGTTTGGCGACCTGCATCGCCGCCCAAACGTTGGCTCCTGTGGAAATACCTGCTGGCAAACCTTCTTCTTGTGCAAGAGCTTGGGCGGTTGCGAAAGCATCTTCGTTGGAGACTTGGATCACCTCGTCGACGATATCGACATTGAGGTTTCCTGGGATAAAGCCCGCACCAATTCCCTGGATCATGTGCGGACCTGGCTGAATCGGCTCGCCAGCTTTTTTCTGAGTGATAACAGGACTGTTAACAGGTTCGACGGCGAAAGTTTTCATCGCGCAACGCGATTTCAAAACTTCGGAGACTCCTGTGATAGTTCCACCTGTGCCGACACCTGCAACAAACGCATCAATTTTTCCATCCGTGTCGCGCCAGATTTCTTCGGCGGTGGTTTCGCGGTGAACTTGTGGGTTGGCTGGATTATCAAATTGGCTCGGACCGTATGAACCTGGGTTTTCTTCGATGAGCTTTTTCGCCATCGCAATCGCACCACCCATGCCTCTAGCACGTGGAGTGAGAACGATTTCCGCACCTAACAAACGAAGCAACACGCGGCGCTCAACCGACATGCTCTCTGGCATCGTGAGAATGCAGCGGTAACCTTTCGATCGTGCGACAAACGCGAGGGCGATTCCGGTGTTTCCAGAAGTTGGCTCGATGATGAGGCCACCTGGCTTGAGTTTCCCCTCGCGCTCACCGGCCTCAATCATCGATTTACCGATACGGTCTTTCACGCTGAAGAGAGGATTGAAAAATTCTGCCTTCACGCAGATCTCAGCTTCGAGACCTTTGGTGATGTGGTTTAGGCGAATCAGTGGGGTGTTGCCAATCGTGGCAACCATGTTTTCTGCGATATTCATAAGGTTTGGAGTCGTTATAAGTTGCCGCAGCTTAGGTAAGTCCGCGCGACCCCGCCAGCGGAAATCGACCCGATAAGGAAAAATCCCATTTCACTCGACCCAGCAATCATGCTTTGGGGCGAAGAAATATCCCCACTTTCACGATAGTATCGTTTTTCATGGCAGCTTTTCTCCGGATCAATCCTTCACAGGCACGATCCAGATGTTACGAAAAAAGACTGGGTTGCCATGATCTTGTATATTGACCGGGCCCTCGGCATTCACGAGCGGAGTCGAAATTGGTGCGGCAGTGGTGAAGTCTTTGTTCAGCTCCAGATCTTCATGCACGAGCACGCCGTTGAGCCTCACGGTGATGCGTGGCCATGTGGTTCGTTTGCCTTCGGCATCGAATTTCGCAGCCGTTAATTCCACATCATAAGTCTGCCATGCAAGTGGCGGCAGGCACATGTTGAGTTTCGGTTTTGAGACCGAATAAATCCCTCCGCATTCGTTGTCCTTGCCATCGAGCCCAAAGGAATCAAGCACTTGGGTTTCCCACCGACCACTGTGATAAATACCGCTGTTGCCGCGACCCTGTCCGCGAGCGGTGGGCTTATAGGGCGTGCGGAATTCTAAGTGAAGACGGTAACTTGCGAATTTTTGTTTTGAGGTACATCCCGAAGCGAGCAAACCATTTTCGACTTTTCCCTTTTCCCACTGCTCTGCCGAACTTCCATCAAATAAAACCACCGCATCCTTCGGCGCAGCCATCCCCAGAGTCGGACTCTTACGCTCGATGCGCGACAGTTCCGATTTCTTGCCATCTTTGTCTGTTAGAATCCACTTGCCACCTTGAATTGTGGCAGCGATCGATTTGTCAGAACTTTCGAAAACGATTTTATCTTCCTGGCGGGCACCTTTCAGAATGGTGCGCTTTTTATCAGGAGTCCACCCCAAGCCCGGCAATCCTCCTTCTAACAGGCAAGCATCAAACAATCCACCACCAAGTGCTACAACCTGAACCCCCTCACTGGCGCCCCCTGCTTTTTCACCTCCATATTCACCTTGAATAGAGAAATCCGGATCTTCTCTAATAGCGACTTCAGGATCGGTCCAGGCCTTGTCTTGCTTCTTTTCTGCCGCACGAACTTGGCAAATGCCCAAGACGAAGAATGCAGACAAACAATGGAGGAGGAAAATTGGTTTCATGGGTTTATTTGCTTTTAAAATACCTCTACGGCTTGAGTAAAATGCATACTCTATTGACGAAATATAAAGTCACCTAAATCTGGAAATCCGAAGTGTTCGACTCCTGGTGCAGTCCGCACTCAAATTTCTCGCCGTTGAAGCGGGTGCCGTTGGTGGTGCCGTCTTCGGAGGGTTTAGTACTGTGCCAATCGCCCATGGTAACGTAGCCCTGTTCGGCGAGTGGGTGACGGGGAAGTTGGTGTTGATGAAAAAACAGATCCACCTGTGCATCAGCCCAATCGAGGATGGGATAGACTTTGAGCGTTCTCTTTTGTTGCTCAGCGAAAGGTCGATCCTGGCGCGTTTCGGAGTGTGAGCGCCGCAAACCGCTGATCCAAACATCGCCGCCAATCTCGCGCAACGCACGATTCATCGGCTCGACTTTTGTTAGAAGCGCGTAACGATCCGCGCCTTCTTTACCGTTTTCCCAAAGATTCCCCCAAAGCGCCTGAATGCGTGCGGCGGAAAGGGTGGGTTGGTAGATTCTGTAATCGAGCGGAAATTTCTCCATCAACTCTTCTGCATAGCGGTAGGTCTCGGGGAAAAGGAATCCGGTATCGATGGAAACGATAGGAATTTTCGGTGCGTGATCGTGGATGAGCTTGAGCATCACCGCCGCTTGAAGGCCGAAGCTTGTACTGGCGACAAGGCGGCTACCGAGGCGCTCATACAACAACTCAAGACGCTTCCCCGCACGAAGATTCACGAGTTCAGCGGAGAGCTGAACCGGATCTACGACTTGCGCGTCTTGGGTGTTGTTCTTCAGAGCTTCCATGAAAATGCGTGATTAAGCTCGTGCTTCTTCTTTAATGTTCTTGTGGAAATCCTTGCCTTGCTCGGTAGCGCTCACATAGCCCGCACGAATACAAAAATCGCCGAAACGCTCACCTTCTTTACGCTCTTTGGCGTAATGCTTGATGATGGGACCGAGGAGCGATTTAACTTCACCACCAGGGAAATTCTCTCGGAAAAGTTTCGACAACCGCTGACCCGCAAAACCACCGCCGAGATAGACGTTGTAGCAACCGGGTGAACGACCGACGAAGCCGATCTCTGAAATATAAGGGCGCGCGCAACCGTTCGGGCAGCCGGTCATACGGATAGTGATCGCATCGTGGCGGAGGCCGGCTTCTTCGATGACTTCCTCAAGTTCTGTTAGAAGCTCGGGCAGGTAACGTTCCGCCTCGGCGAGGGATAGAGCACAAGTCGGCAACGCCACGCAAGCAAGCGAGTTCAAACGCAGGCCGCTTTTCAAATGGCTGTCTTTGATACCGTATTGTTCGAGAAGCTTTTCGATTTCCGGACGTTTCTCTTTTGAAACGTTGGCGATCATCAGGTTCTGGTTTGCGGTGAGGCGGAAGTCGCCATCGTGAATTTTTGCGATTTCACGCAAACCCGTGCGCATCGGATAGCTCGGCGTGTCGAGCACACGACCGCCTTGAATGAAAAGGGTGAGGTTGAATTTTCCATTAACGCCTTCGACCCAACCGTAACGATCGCCGTTATCCTCAAATTTGAATTCACGAACCGGACCAAGGTTATAACCGAGGTATTCGTTGAGTTTTTCAAGGAACCACTGAGGGCCGTGATCGTCCACGGTGTATTTCAAACGCGCATGTTTGCGCTCCGTGCGGCAACCGAAATCGCGCTGCACAAGAACGACTTTTTCAGCGACGTCGTTGACTTGCTCGACCGTGCAGAAACCGATCACATCCGCCAGGCGCGGGTAGGTTTCTTCAGAGCCGTGGGTCATGCCCATGCCACCGCCGACTGCGACGTTGAAACCGACGAGTTTGTCATTTTCAACAATGGCGATGAAGGACAAGCAGTTCGCGTAGATGTCGACATCGTTGGATGGCGGCACCGCGACCGTGATTTTAAACTTACGTGGAAGGTAGGTTTTACCGTAGATCGGCTCGACCTCTTCTTCGCTGGATTCGATTTTCTCACCATCTAACCAGATCTCGTGATAGGCACGAGTTGCAGGCGTGAGGTGATCGGAAATCTGTTGGGAAACTTTTAGTACTTCCGCGTGAACCGATGAGAGGTAAGGGTTCGGGTTGCACATCACGTTGCGGTTCACATCGCCGCAAGCCGCAATCGTATCCATCGCCGTTTGGTTGATCTCTTTGATCGTGCGCTTGAGGTTGGATTTGATGATGCCGTGAAATTGAAACGCTTGGCGTGTGGTGAGCTTGATCGTGCCGTTAGCGAACTGCGTCGCCATGCGGTCGGTTTCGAGCCACTGCTCAGGAGTCGCGACTCCACCCGGCACGCGAATACGGATCATGAACGAGTAGGCTTTATCCAACTTGTGTTTACGACGGTTCGCACGCAGGTCGCGATCGTCTTGTTGGTATGTGCCGTGGAATTTCAGCAACTGCTGATCGTCCTCGCTCATCGAGCCAGTGGACGTATCGGCGAGACCTTCCTTGATGGTTCCGCGGAGGTAATTGCTGCGAATCTTGATGTATTCGTTAGCGGCTAGTTTTTGATCGGACATGATGATTATAGGGAAAGATGGGTCGGATTGGACTGATCGGTCGGATCAGACGGATTTTCTTCAATAAACGTCGCGCTGGTAACGCTTGGATTTTTTGAGGCTCTCAACGTATTCCTCGGCTTGTTCGCGGGATTTCGCGCCGTGGGTTGAAACGATGGAAATGAGTGCCTCGTGAACATCGGCTGCCATGCGACTCGCGTCGCCGCAGACATAGAAATGCGCGCCTTTTTCTAGCCATGCGTAAAGTTCCGCACCCTTTTCTAACATTTTATCTTGGACGTAGACTTTCTCGGGTTGGTCGCGCGAAAAGGCGAGGTCGAGTTTGGTGAGATTGCCGTTTTTGAGAAAATCCTGCCACTCGAGTTGATAAAGGAAATCGTAGGTGTAGCGCTGATCACCGAAGAACAGCCAGTTTTCTCCGGTCGCTCCGGTTGCCGCACGGTGTTCAACAAAGGAACGGAATGGAGCCACACCTGTGCCCGGACCCACCATGATGATGGGCGTCTTGTCATCGGCTGGAAGGCGGAAGTTTTTGTTAGGCTGCACGAACACCGGAACATTTTCACCGATCTTTGCGATGTCGGAGAGGTAGGTGGAGCAAACGCCTTTGCGAGTTCTACCGTGAGTTTCATATCTCACCGCTGCAACGGTGAGATGCACTTCATCTGGATGTGCGAGCGGGCTGGAAGCGATGGAATATAAGCGCACTGGAAGTTTGCGGAAAATACCAGCAAGCGCATCGGCGGACAGACCGTTGGGCGCGAAGTCGATGATCGCATCGATGATTTCGCGACCATCCATATATTCGCGAAGCTGGTCTTTGGCTTCTTCTTCAAGAAGAGCGGTGAGCTTTGCCGTTCCTGTAGCTTCAGCGAGCTTTTTCAAAACCGCTTTGGAAAGCGCGGTGATATCGAAGTCTTCGCGTAAGGCGTCCGCCAAAAGCTTTTTGCCCTCACCTTTCACTTCGATCTCTTCGATACCTTTTAATTTCGCAGCAGCAAGGATGTCTTTGACCATCGCTGGGCAATTCGTTGGCTGAACCGCTAGCGCATCGCCGGGTTCGTATTGCAAGCCACTACCTGTTAGAGAGAGTTCAACATGAATAGTTTCTTTTGTGGAGCCTTCGCCGTTGAGAAGAAGGTTTTCGATCACTTCGGAAGGGAAAGGATTTTTCTTTCCAAAATCGGTGCTGACAGGAGCGGCATATTCGTAAGCGGCAGGTGCAGCAGCGGCGGCAGCAGGAGTGATCGCCTTGAGTGCGATTGCGAACCACTCGGCAAACGTATCTTCGTAATCGACATCACAATCCGCACGTGGCGCCACTCGAGTCGCACCTAACGCTTCAAGTCGGGCATCGAACTGTTTTCCGATTTCGCAGAATTTTTCGTAAGAGGTATCGCCGAGTCCGCAGACGGAAAATTTCACGCCAGTGAGTTTCACATCCTCGGACATGAAGGCTTTATGGAAACTGACAGCGGTTTCAGGAGCTTCGCCATCGCCCCATGTGGAAACGATCACGAGCAGGTTTTCGACTTTCGCGAGATCCGCCGGAGAAATGTCCGACATGTTTTTCATCACGGCTTTGAAACCTTTTTTCTTCGCTTCTTTGACGGCGCGGTCCGCGAGTTGCTCGGAGTTGCCGCTTTCCGTGCCGTAAAGCACGGTCAATTTACCAGCCGACACAGCAGCAGCGGCGGGCACGACAGCAGACGAACTGGCCGCAAGGAATCCACTGAGCCATCCGCGCTGAAGCGCATCCAAGCCAGCAAGCATCGAATCCAACGACTTGCGCTGGTCTGGGGAAAACGGGGAACTCTCGGGAAGCATAATCCTTAGTAATTTACCTTTCTTTGTCAGGTTTCAACAAAAACCTGCATTCTCATGGGCGAATTAGCAACTATTATTTCAGAAAAATCGCCACCAACCCCTTCACCACCCCTCCCCAACATCCACCCCGAAAACCACCAAATTTACAATCTTTGTCCCAGCTGTGACAAGAATTGTAAAAAGCGATGGGCGGTTAGGCGACGTTGCCTTGGTGGGTGAGCTTATTATTTAAGCTAATCGGCTCATAATTTAGTCTTTTCATGAGCCGGATCTTTTCCTGTCTCCGGTTACGGAAATATAATCTGCCGCCGGTAGCCGACGGCCGGGTCCAGCAGATGGTAGATCGGTTGGAGCACGAGATCCGTGCCTTCGACCAGGAAATCACGCTCGCCTCGACGGCTGAATCGCGCATCAGGCTTGACGGACACCGCCTTCGGTCCCGAGTAGCCCAGCATCAGCGGACCGTAATGGAACGTGCGATAGTCAGCGCGGTCGGCACCGTTAACCCGGTTAATGGGCGCCTTGGCCGCGACGCTCTGCTCGAATGACAACTCCACGACGTCCCCCGCCTGCCAGCGGCGCGAAACATTGAGGAATCCACCTTGGGGGGTTAACGATACCATTGAGCCATTGAGCTTGAGGACCGGGCGCTCAGCCCAAGAGGGAGTAAACAGGTTCAGGGTTCGTGGCTCATCGCCTTGGGCAGCGGTTACCTCAAGCCGCACGTCGCCCTGCCACGGATAGCCCGTCTTTTGGAGGAGCGTGAGAGATTGTTTACCCCAACGCAAAGTGGCCCGGGCATCCTGGTAAAAGGGCACGATCACGCCCGCATCGCTCTTGAAAAAACAATACTGCGCCGCCTTGGTCAGCCCGTCGGCACCCCGCATGGTGCAGCACTGGGTTGCCTCCTGGGATACAATGGTTAGAAAGGGTTTATCCACCGAGGGGCAGCTGTTACAGCCGAGGCCGCCATTGCTTCTCTGATTGACGCTCAGCCCGTTGTAGTAGATCCGGTGGGCATCCTCGAGGTAAGTGGCCTCGCCGGTGTAGCGCCACAACTGCACGGCGATGATGACCGCGTCGGGCGGCATGACCGGCCCAAGGTAGCCCCGGGCGTTGACTCTGCTCGCATACATGTCGAGGCTCGCCCCAAGGTTCTTGGCTGGTCTTCCAGTGACCTGCTCCAGCAGAACGAGTCCAAGCAAGGTGCGTCCCTCTTTGTCTCCAGGCCATCCGGCGTTGGGGGAGTCGAAGAGCGCTGGGGGAGAGTAGTCTTTTTTCTCGAGACGATCGAAGCTCGCCATCAGCCGCTTGGACAGCTCGCCGGTCATCCTCACGTCGGCGAGTTCCACGGCGACCGGCCAAGGGCATTCAGGCGGTGCCACCCCCTTGTCCCGGGCAACGCCATCCGATGCGGACGCGAGCGCCGGAAGCAGCAGGAGAAGGGCCCATCGAAAGGACGGAACGAATGGAGCGGATAGGAATTTGGCCTTCAACTTACTCATAACGTATCTAACATGGCCTTTTGCGACCCAAAAAACAATGGTAGCCTATGCCAAAAATATGTATATTCTTGCATTTTTTGATAACCTGCGGAAAATGCTGGAGTGAATCGAATTTTGAATGAATTCATGTGGTCTGAGCGTGGCGGTGGCATCCCTGCCTTAGGTTCCGCCTACGAGTATTGTGGCGAACATGTAAAAAAAATCGGTCGTTATCGATGTGGTTTGTGGGTGCTTGACTATGCGTTTGCGCCTCATGGAATCGTCCGTGTCGGCTCAACGCGGAGGCCATGGTGTGTGCGACCGGCGCGGACGGCACATCTCTATCCGCCGAATACCCGCTACTGGGAGGACACGCGAGTGGAAAAGGGGCCGCGCCACAACGGCTATCTGTTATTCGCAGCCGGCGAACAGACAGGCCTAGCCGACTGGGTGGATCCTGTCTCTAAGCACGCGCGCTTTCTGGATCCTGAAGGCGTCCTCGGAAAGCTGATCACGACAGCGGCGCGCGCGGGCGCTGAAAGCGGCGAGGCGGTTTTCTGGGATGCGCAGGCGGCGTTGTGTAGCGCATTGCATCTGCTGGTCAATGCGGCGCGCTTGGATGCAGGGATCTATCGCGTTGGTCCGGCGACCATGAGCGCCGAGACTGATTTTGTTAGAGAAGTCAACCGGCTCTTGGGGCTGGATCTAGCCACGCCGCTTAGCCTGGCACAGGTCGCTGCTGAGATGCACGTAAGTCTGTCCGCCCTATCACACCGCTACAGGCGAGAGGCTGGCATAGCTCCCATAGCCGCCTACCGGGCTTTGCGAATTGAACGGGCAAAGGCCTTGCTGCTGCGCGGCATCCCGCTCCATACGATTGCCGAAGAACTGGGCTTCAGCGATGCCTTTCACCTGTCCAAGGCATTCAAGCAGGTGCTTGGACTCGCGCCGCGCTATTTCCTTCGCGACTATCAGCAGGGTAAACCCAGCCAAAAATAATTTGAATAGTTGGAGGTCGAAAATAGCGGGATTACTTAATATGTGTAGTCGTCGCTGTCGCTCCTCAACCCCGCACTAATTTCTTAGATTCGACTAGGATCGCAAATGGTAGAACAAGCATAAACCACGAATCCTCTTTTACAGACGCCATCATTGACCTAAATTCTTGATGTGAAACGATTCACCTCACTACAAACCATCCCTGAAATTCAAACGATTGAGGGATCTTTCCGTCCGCACTATGAATACCAATGGCCGGCTGACCTGCCGTCTCATTGTGAGATCTGTGGAAACGAATTTCGTGTCAGTGAAAATCTTCAATTCGGACCAAAACGCTCATCTGTAATCCTAAAAAAAATTTCCCTGCTTTCGATACTTGCTTCTACTGCAACTTTGTTACTCGTAGTCGCACCAGTTGCGATGTTGAATTTTAACAACTCATACATTGATATAGGGATTACCTTGATTGCCGTTCTCGCTTGCTTCGTGTTCATGGCCGCACCAGTGCTGTTTTTCATATCCATCTTTTCGCCAGATATCCGCCACTTGAATTGTAACAAATGTAGCTGGAATCGGGATTATCGCCTCCAAAAAACCCAACTTAAGCTATCAAAGTAAGTGACCTTTTCATGAACCCTACCAATTCAGGGTTTCCTAATTGAGGATTTAGCTTTAAACCTCCCGCATGCCCACCGTCCAAGTCGCACTCGGCGATCGTTCTTATCCTGTCATGGTTGAACATGGCTTGTTGTCTTCTGTTGCTGAAATTCTGAAGCAGCAGGGGCTTTCGCATCTGCGGCCGGCGATCATTTCGGACGAAACGGTGGCCGCGCACCACGCGCAAACGGTAATCTCTAGTTTCTCTGAAAACCCACCCACCCTGCACACGGTTCCAGCCGGTGAGGCTTCGAAATCCCTTTCCCATGCCGAAGCGATCTGCCGCGAAATGATTCGCGCGGGTCACGACCGACGCTCGCTCATCATCGCTCTCGGTGGTGGTGTGGTTGGCGATCTCGCGGGATTCGTCGCATCCATTTTCTACCGTGGCATTCCTTTCGTGCAGATTCCAACCACGATTGTTTCCCAAGTCGATTCCTCGGTCGGCGGAAAAACCGGCGTGAATGTGGCGGAGGGAAAAAATCTGTTAGGAGCGTTTCATCAACCAAAACTGGTGATCGTCGATCCAGAGACGTTGAAGACTTTGCCGGCGCGCGAGTTTCATGAGGGATTTGCGGAAGCCATCAAGCATGCGGCGATCCGTGATGCAGCGATGTTGGACGATTTGTTAGCGATTGATCCTGAAAAGCGCGACGTGCCAGCGGAGTTGTTGGCACGCAACATCGCGATCAAAGCCCGCGTTGTTGAAGCGGATGAATACGAAACCAAAGACATCCGCGCTTTGCTGAATTTCGGCCACACCATTGGACACGGGATCGAGGCTTCATTGCCTTATGGTCAAATGCTTCACGGCGAAGCCATCGCGCTCGGGATACGTGCGGCCTTGGTGATTTCCGAAAAACATTCGGGGTTGAGCTCAGAAGCTTCTCAAAAAATTCTCAGCCTTCTCGCACATTTCCACCTTCCACTACAACTCTCGCCAAGCATCCCGACCGCAACCGTGATGGAGAAACTGACTCGTGACAAAAAATTCAAATCCGGAAAAATTCGTTTCGTGACCCTTTCAGATATCGGCAAATCCCAAGTCATCGAGACTGTGACCAGTGCGGATTTAGAAGCAGCGATTGAGCATCTGCGCAGCTAAAATTTCAAAATTCGAATTTCAACTTTGAAAAAAACTCGCTGCGCTATCACTATTGTTTCTCTTCCTTGAACTTTGAAATTTGAAACTTGAACTTTTAAACGGCGATTGCCTGAAAGTCCTCCCTACGCTCGATGAGACATTTTTCGATCTTGTGGTGACCTCGCCGCCATACAATCTCGGGATCAACTACTCGACCTTCATAGACACCGCTCCTCGCGAGGAGTTTCTTGCCTGGTGCAAAGCGTGGGCCGCGGAAGTGAAACGCGTGATGAAAGATGACGCATCGTTTTTTCTTAACATCGGCGCCGCGCCATCGAATCCGCTTCTCCCCCATCAACTTCTCCTCGCCCTCACCGATGGATCTGACCCTTTGTTCGTTTTGCAAAACACCTTTCACTGGGTGAAATCGATTACCGTCACGCCGACCAGCGGCGAGCCAATTTCTGCTGGGCATTTCAAACCGATCAATTCGAATCGCTACGTCAACGACTGCCACGAGTATTTGTTTCAACTAACAAAAAATGGCGATGTTCCACTCGATCGCCGCGCCGCTGGCGTACCTTACGTCTATAAATCGAACATCGCTCGCTGGGGGCACACCGAGGGCGAAGACCTACGCTGCCGGGGAAACACTTGGTTCATCCCCTACGAAACCATCCAGTCCCGCAAGGGCGAGCGCCCCCACCCCGCCACCTTTCCCGTTGCTTTGGTCGAGCAATGCATCAAAATCCACGGAAAAGCCCAATCCACCCGCCTGCTCGACCCATTTCTAGGTATCGGATCCTCGGCTTTAGCGGCCAAATCCCAAAAAATCTCCCATTTCACCGGGGTCGAGCTGGATGCGGATTACCTCGAAGTGGCGGCGGATTTCATCCGCCAAGCCGATTTTTCTTAACAAACTCAATTTGGATTTTAGTCCAAACTGATATTTTTTACGTAAGATTTGTATGTGAAACTAGAAATATGAAGGGTTTGGCTGGGCGGATGCAATCCGCCGCCACGGGGCTAAATCGCAAAAAATTCCCTCTCATTTTGCAATTTTCATCCACCAATCCCAATAATCTCGTAAATCCATGGCATGGCGGATAAAAACCGCCGCCACATCCCTTTATTTTAAAGGATTTTTCATTTCGGATGGGTAATTTATTAACTTTTGCCGAATTTCAGGCTTCCCATTTCAGAAATTTTAAATAATTTGGCGATGTCCTAAGGATTTCTAAGTTTTTTTTGAAAAAGTCCCACCAATCTTCGCTGATGTAAATCAGATGAGTTTGGATTTTCAAAAGACGACGAGGAGGTTCTCCCATGTCCCAACATGAACCTTACAACCAGCCAACATGAAAAATACATCACCTAGTGCCGCAGGCACCGTGGCGAAAGCTGACGCTGATCGCCTCGCAGACTTCGTGCTCTTCACCCAGCGCAGCTGCATCCTCAACCTATCTGGAGAACTGAACAAAGGAAACGTTTCCTTCTCTCAGTTTTTCTTACTCACCTATTTATCCAGCGAAGAATACCTCACCATGTCCGACATCGCAAAGAAAATGGGCCACTCGACCGCAGCTGCGACTGGCTTGATCGATCGTTTAGAGAAACTCGGTTATGTCGAGCGTGTGAATGCGGCGGAAGATCGTCGTAAAATCATGGTTCGCATCACCACCAAAGGAGTCGAGCTCGTATCCAGAATGCGTAAGGAAATCGCGACTGACCTCGCAGGTATCCTTGCTGGAATGGATGAAGAAGAGGCGGAAACCGTGGAACACACGAACCGCGCTCTGAAAAACCGCTCGCTAGTCTAATTTTTATTCATACCAAGCGAAACCCGCTTGGCGAATTCGATGTGCCTCCGTTACGATCTTAGTCGTGACGGAGGTGTTTTCTTTTCTAGACCCACTGCGAGAGCTGCGAGAATTCCAGGCATCATGGATTCCAAGGCTGGCGGGTGTGGATGTTTTGGGTGATCGCGAATTTGCGTTGAGCAATCTCGCGCCGCATCACGATCGCTGGATTGAGGAACGTTTCCCGAAAATTTCCACCCGCCATCATGCCGAGCAGATTCATGGGAATCAAATCGCGGTCATCACAGGCACTTCCGAGCAATCAACCATCCAATACCGTGGAGTCGATGGATTGGTCACAAATCTACCCAACCAGTTGCTTGCGATCTACGTCGCCGACTGTGCCGCGATCTACTTGGCTGATCCCGTCACTCGTTCGATCGGGTTGTTACATTCGGGAAAAAAAGGAACCGAAGGCAACATCCTACGTGAGGGGGTCATGCAGATGCAGAAAAATTATGGCACTCGTCCAAGCGATCTGGTCTGCGTAGTTTCGCCGTGCATTCGTCCTCCAGATTACGATATCGATTTTGCGGCAACCATTCGCAAACAGGCGAAGGAGTTAGGAATCGTAAACTTTCAAGATACCTGCGAGAACACCGCAGCGGATCTGGAGCTGCATTACTCATATCGCATCGAAAAAGGCCAGACAGGCAGAATGCTCGCCCTACTATCGCTTCAATAACATCTCCCATTTGACTTCACTTCGTTCCCTCTAAGCTTTAAATAGTGAGTGTTGAAGAGTGAATAGTGAAATGATTGTGATTATTGCCTACTCTTCCCTCTTCCCTCTTCCCTCTTCCCTCTTCACTATTCACTATTCCCTCTTCCACCATGCTCTCACCTGCCAAACTCAATCTCTCGCTCCGCGTCCTTTCGAAACGTCCGGATGGTTTCCATGAAATCGAAACCCTGATGGTCAAGCTCCCGGGTTTGGCGGATGAAATCACCATCCTACCTTCTGATCAGTTTTCCTTCACCTGTTCGGACCCAAGTTTGCCGACCGATTCGAGAAACCTAGCAGTGAAAGCCGTCGAAGCACTGGCTGAAAAAACAGGACATCCCCAACATTACCAGATCCATTTGGAAAAGCGCATTCCGCACGGTGCGGGTCTCGGTGGAGGTTCGAGCAATGCCGCCACCGTGCTCTTGGCTCTCAACTCCCAACTTGCCAATCCTCTCTCTCCGCAGGAGCTGCACGAACTCGCCGCAACCATAGGATCCGACGTTCCGTTTTTCCTCTATGCTGGCGCAGCATGGTGCAGAGGCCGCGGTGAAATCATTGAGGCCGCCCCAGCACCGCCGGCTCTACCCATCGTTCTGTTCAAACCCGGTTTCAGTGTTTCAACCGCAGATGCCTACCACAACTGCTTGGAAGCCGAACCGCTCCCGGGCATCCGCTACGACCCCTATACCTACGAAGGCTTGGAACTGGTGAACGATTTGGAAAAACCTGTTTTTACCAAACATCGCTACCTCGCCGAATTCAAAGATTGGTTGCAAAACCGCCGCGATACAAAAACCGCTCTAATGACAGGTTCAGGATCAACCATGATCGCCATCCTCCGGCCCAAAGGTCGGGCGGACAATCTAATCTACACCGCTCACAAATATTTCGATGCGAATCTGTGGACGTGGAGCGGGACGCTGTGAAAGCTTGTTTTTTCCAGCCCTCCGTTCTCTCCGTTTCCTTCTGTAAAAAGATTTCTTCACAGAAGGTAACAAAGGAAACGAAGGAGCTCCGCGCTTAACTTTAACTTCTAGAATTTTTGTAATTGTGATGCGATAGCTGGGTTGTTCCAACCCTCCGTTATCTTCGTTGCCTTCTGTAAAAAGATTTTCTTCACAGGAGGTAACAGAGGAAACGGAGGGGCTTAGCACTCAGCTTTCGATTACATTCCTCTGCATTAAATATTTCTCAGAAGAAGAGTAAATTAGAGGTGATAGCTAGGTTGCTCCAGCCCTCCGTTATCTCCGTTTGCTCCTGTGAAAAATATTTTCTCATCATCTCATTAATCCGCGGATACAGATTTGATGACAATAGCCCAAGCCCCTTTCAACCAGCCTCATTTGAACTTGGCTGTACCTAAGAATTTAGGAACGTTATAACGTCTCCACAGCATCCAAAAACGAAGGATATTTCGGCTGCCAACCAGTTGCTTTGAGCTTGGCGTTGGAAACCTGTTTGTGGGTCCAACCGCGTTTACGGTTCAAATCACGCGGTCCACTCGGCGGGAGAGGTTTGCTGAAAATTTTTGCCAGTCCTTGATAAACTTCCAGCTGAGTTAAACTCTCCGAATCACAGATGTTAAAAATTTCTCCTGCTGGAAATTTTGTTAGATTAAACAAATGCAACAACGCGCTAGCTGCGTCATCGCGGTGGATCTGATTGATGAAACGCCGACCGTCTTCCTCGATGACTGCTTCATCGTTTTTAAACTTACTCAAAAGCACACTGCGATTCGGCCCGTAAATTCCTGCGAGCCTTGCGACCACGCCGCCGGCATCTAGCACGATATTTTCCGCAGCTAACAACAACCTGCCCGTTTCACGATCTGGAATGGTTTCGGATTCCTCGTTCACCGTCTCACCGTTGTGCTGAGCATAAACCGAACTGCTGGAGGTGAAGGCAATCTTGGCTTGAGGGAATCGACGGACGAGATTCTCGCAGCCTTTCAAATAAACGTTACGATACGCATCCTCACCACCACGTCCCGATGCCGCACAATGAATCACCGCATCCGCATCCGGAAGCGCGGCAACCGATTCCGAATCACTCACATCACAGGCGATCAGATTTTCTCCACCGCTCAGTGATACACCTGTCGCTTGCCATCCTGCGGCTTTGAACTGCCGCAAAATTTCCTCGCCCAAATACCCAGCTCCTATCACCAAAAGTTTATTCATATCTACGCAACTAATCGTTTTTCCGCGCCACAAACCATAGCAGCAAACCGCCAACCGTAAGTCCGCCGAAAAAGATCAGCCAGAAAAGCTCATGAACAAAATCCGGTAAATTCACATTCATCCCAAACAAGCTGCCCAATGCAACCACGGGCAAAAAGAAGCCAGTGACAAGGTTGAGCTTAAAAAGAATTTTTCCCAATCGATCTGAGGATCTCGCATGTTCTTCGGAAGCCTCTGCTTGCCAAAAGATCAAGGTTTCGCGCGCATCACTTTGAAGAAGTTCAGCCGCTCGTTCAAGTTCTCTTGCGCGGTCGCGGAAGGATAGGATTTCACGATCTTCAGGCTCTTGAGCGAGAGCATCCTCAAGCGCATGAACCAGATTTCGACTGCTTCGCGTAATAGGCCCTGCATGTCTGAGGATTTTGAAAACCAGCTCCGTGGACTCCGTTTTTTCTAACAATTCCTCGTTCAGATCAATCGCCTTCGCGTAGCGATCTAGTAAAGAACTAAGCTCACTCAGGCCCGACCCATTGGGCTGCAACCAGGTTCCATCGCGCCGCCTCCAAAAGAAAATCGCCTTACGTTCGGGGATACCTGCCTCTGGGACCTCATGCACTACCAGCAGCAATTCACTCTCCCCCACCACACAACGCTGATGCCCAGGCCGACCGCTGAGCTGCTCCCTCAACGTGCGCTCAATTTCAAAAAGTGGCGGCAATATCAGTAATTCCTCATGCATGACTTGATGATTTATGGGATTTTTTACATATCCGCAACCTTACGATTGGCCGTGCTTGCATATCCGCCCAAATCAAGCTAATTACTTCGCATTCATGAAATACTTTGTCCTATTCGCTTGCTCGATGCTACTGATTTCCTGCGTCGATACCAAACCTCCAGGATCCGATTATCTCGCTGGCATTGGCGGTCCAATCCATCGCCCAACCTCTGGCGGCCCTCACCATCCTGCCCCAGCTATCCCTGATGATGTGTCCTATTGGGAAGGCGATGACGTCAAAGGTCCCTCGGTCATCAAAATTGTGCGCTCCCAACAAAAGGCATTCTTTTACAAAGGCAACAAACTGGTAGGGGTTTCCAAAATCTCCTCCGGAAAAGAAGATTCCGGCACCCCTCCAGGAAAATACAAAATCTCTCAGAAAAATAAAGATCACAAATCATCCCTTTACGGCTCCATCAAAGACAAGGCCACCGGCCAAGTCATCAACGACAATGCCGACATCCGCGTCGATCAAGTCGGCCCAGGTCAGGTCTTTTACCATGCACCCATGCCTTACTACATGCGCTTCAACAACGCCATCGGCATGCACACCGGCTACCTACCCGGCTACGCCGCATCACATGGTTGTGTTAGAATGCCCCACCACATGGCCGAGAAGTTTTTCGAAAACGTAACCGTCGGAACGCCGGTGATTGTTGAGTAACTCAGCTAATGACATGTCTTTTAGCGCTCGCGCAACTGCTGATAGCAGGTTGCAAGAGTCCTCGTCAACGGCCATCCATCAGCAAGCATTCGTGTTATTCGAGAAATTCGTAGTTAAATTTCTTCATCTTACGATTTTTACGTCAGAAAACCTACCAGCAATCATTTGGTCGACGCTGCCTAACTTATCGTTTATCAATGGCGCATGGGAACACCTGCGTTGAAACGGATCGATTGTCATGTGCATTTGTTAGGAGACGGCAGCTCCGGTAGCGGGTGCTGGCTGCAGATGAGGACGCCGCTTCATCAGTTGATGGCTCGTTTTATCGTGAAATCAACAGGCTTACCAGCGGGTTGCTTGGATACAGGACTGGATGAGGCGTTGTTGGATCGACTGGTTCACTTGGTGCGGACCTCATCTTTGGATTCCGTGGTGCTGTTAGCTCAGGACTTGCCCTACACCGACGACGGCATCGCCATGCCGGAGAAAGGGGCTTTCTATGTCCCTAACGAATATCTGCTGAAAGTCTGCGCCGAGTATCCGGATCTTTTTATCCCTGCCGTCTCCATCCATCCATCGAAACCCAATGCCATGGAGGAACTGGACCGCTGCATCGCCGCAGGCGCGCGGGTGCTTAAATTGCTGCCGAACTGCCTCAACGTCGATTACTCAAATCCAAAACATCAACCGTTTTTCAAAAAAATGGCCGCCGCCGGAATGATCCTGCTATCCCACACCGGCGGTGAAATCTCTCTGCCTGTCATCGATCCACTCCTCGCCGATCCTCGCTTGTTAGAATATCCGCTTGCTTGCGGTGTCACCGTGATCGCCGCGCACTGCGCGGGTCGCTCAGGATTATGGGATGCCGACTACACAGACGACCTCATCGAAATGTTTGAAAAATGGCCGCGCTTGTATGGCGACAACTCCGCCCTATGCAGCCCCATCCGCTGCCAGACTCTACCCAAAGTCCTTCCTGAAAACGTACGCAATCGCATCATCCACGGCAGCGACTTTCCCATCTCCGTCAATGGCTTCGGCCCATGGCGCATGCGCTTGATCGATTTCAAAACCTGGCGCGCCGCAGACCGCGACCCCAATGTCCTTGAACGCGATGTCTTCCTGAAAACCAAAGTCGGCTTCGATGATGCGCAGCTAACACGCATGGCGGAAATTTTGGAATCTTCTAAAATCTAACCACGAATTTCACGAATTGCACAAATATGAAGACAGATTAGCTGATGTTTATTCGCAGCGAACATCCATCAGCAAGCATTCGTGTTATTCGTGAAATTCGTGGACAAAAAATACCTCAGCGCTCGAAGAGTTTTAAACCACCGAACGCACGGAACACACGGAATGTGTGTTACTACACTGATCTTTGAATTTTCAACTACGCAGCGAACATCAAAGCACCAATACAGCGCTTTAGCTCCCACTCCGTGCGTTCCGTGCTCTCCGTGGTTAATTTCATATCAACCCCAGCTATTCCTCTTATTTTTCTGCCGAAATTTTCTATCTGAGGTCTTCTGCTCCTATGAGTGATGCCCATATGGTGGGCGTTGAGGACAGTCTCACGTCCGTTAGATGAATCGCGCGTTAAGATTTTTGAAGTGGGTCGACTCAGCGAGGCGACCCTACCGTTTATGAAATCACAAAAAAAAGCGAACCTCATCGGCTCGCTTTTCTCTATTTGAAATTTAAAATCTCTTACCGACGACGACGCAGAAGTCCGAGAACTCCCAAAGAAGCTAACAGGAAGGTTGAGGGCTCGGGGATGGCGACTAAATTGTAAGCTGGAACTGCAATTGTTCCTCCAAAAGAAGTAAAAGTATGCTGAAAGTTATTGTAACCACCTTGTACCAGCGTTCCTGCTGCATTCTGTACGTTAATAGTATCGGTGGATGGCTCCGAAGATGCAAACGTCGATGGTTTACTCCAAACTAAAAACTCAGTTGCAGCAGTGACACCTAAAGCTGTGAACCCAGCGGCAGAATTTGTAATCACCAAATAAAGGGGCTGACCTGCATATGGAGCAGCCAAAGGCGTGCCACTAATATTACCACTAAATATACCATTTCCATCTGCACCAACAAATCCAGCTCCAAAATTAAGAAGATTACCGTATGGGTTAAACGTACTTACTAACGTTGCTAGTGAAGCACCTGGCACATCAACAACCCCACTAAAATAACCAACTTGAACGGAACCAGCGCCATTGGCAATCAATGTTCCGTTAGACAATGTAATCGCATTAGAATCATTTGGGTTATTTACATTGCCGACTGTGAACGTTGCGGCATTAGCAAAACTTGCTAGTATGATCAAAATTAGAGGCGCGAACTTCATATTACTAAAAATCAATTATTTGTAACTGTTTGACTAAATACCATTAATTAGCAGTTAGAGTCACGTTGTAAGCAGACTGACGACGGTTAATGATAATTGCTGGTGTTAGTGGAACAGCTGCTTGATTTGTGGAACCCCCGCCGACGAGCCGCCAACCGACTCCAGCGAATCCACCGTTTGAATAAAAGTAAGTTAAGTATCCACCAGATCCATTTGGCATCATAATTAAATCAGCTGTATTTGAATTACCTTGTAGCACCGAAGCCGCCAAGCCACTGGTAGCTAAAGTAGGGGCACTGCCAAAAACCGTTGATATATACTCATAAGTCTGAGCGATGCCAATCTTTGTTTGATCCAATTTAACCTCACCATTTAATACTAAGTCCAGATCCGTTAGGCCCCTACGCTGGATGAAAATCGCATCAGTATACACGATAGGATCTGCTGCAAAATTTGTCGATCCACCTCCAACTTTTCTCCATCCGATACCTGCAAACCCACCGGTAGAATAAAAATATGATGTAAATCCCCCAGAACCGTTAGGAATAAGTATTAAATCAGCAGTATTCGAATTACCTCCGAGCAATCCCGATTGATTAGTAGCTCCAAAGATTGAGGATAGCGTTGCTGCAGGTCTGATCCTGTATGGCTCGTCGCCCGCAAGAGCCGCCACGAAAGAGGAAGGCAACCCTTGGATCTCGGTGGCGGTAAATGTAGTAAACTCCTGAATAGCTCCTGAATTTGGACCTGAGCCCGTTATCTCGATAATATTGACCCCAGATGCAAGAGATGAAGTGAATGTAGCTTCAGTATCGGCGATACTTGTTGAAGTCGGTTTAGAGTTAAGTATTCCTGAAAAGACTGTTGTTCCATGTACGTTAAGCCCTATTAAATTATACTGACCTGCCTTAAGTGTCTGAGTCGTGTATCCTACCGGCGTCGTATAAACCTGAGCAAACGCAGCATGCGAAACTGTTAGGCAGGCGAGCGCGAAAATCGTAGTCGTTCTCATAATTGGATGTTTTTTTGAGGGTTTGGGTTTTTGGGTGACGGATGTGTCACCAATCAGATGAGCCATACTAGTAAATCCCCTATGACTGACAATCCAAAAGTTGGATATTTTTCAGGGAGAACCATACCTGAAAATAGGTAGGTTTGACATTGCGTTATTTAAGTTAAGTTAAGGGTTATTAGGGGGGTGAGTCAGGATGGGAACATCCTTATGGATGAAGGGATATTGGGGTTTTTGATCACCCATTAACCCTGTGATAGCGCATCTGAATTGGTCAGCCTGATTGACGATTGATGATTGTTGAGGTTTGATTTTTGATTTGGCCCTCATTCGCCTCTTCTCAGACTCTCCATTAACCTGGCCAATGGGTGAGATTTTTGAGCAATTTCAGGCGATTTTCGATGTCTTCTCTGGAAATATGGGCGAGGCGATTGGCGGAAAAAGCCTCGCAGGTGAAGGAGGCGACGAAGAGAACGAAGGATGTTCCAACCCCTTTTTCTCAAATTTCCTGCCAGAGAAATGCAGAAGCCTAGACAAGGCCGATGTGCGAAGCTCCTTCGTTGACTTCGTTACCTTCTGTTTAAAAAATCCAAGAATTTAAACAGGAGCAAACAGAGATAACTGAGGATGTTCCAAACCATTCATCACAGCCCTTTCTCCTGAATTTAAGATCAAAAGAATCGAGCAACGCCCCTCCGTTTTCTCCGTTACCTCCTGTTCAAATTCTTCTTATTGGACTCTAAAGCCGGCCGGAGGCACGGCTCTCCAGCTACTCAGGCCAATGGGTGAGATTTTTGAGGAGTTTCAGGCGATTTTCGATGTCTTCTCTGGAAATATGGGCGAGGCGATTGGCGGAAAATGCCTCGCAGGTGAAGGAGGCGACGACTGAGCCGTAGACCACGGCTTGGCGGATGTCGTCGAAGGAAAACTCGCTTTTTCCTGTGGAAGCGAGGTGACCGAAGTGGGTCGACTCAGCGAGGCGACCCTACCGTTTATGAAATCACAAAAAAAAGCGAACCTCATCGGCTCGCTTTTCTCTATTTGAAATTTAAAATCTCTTACCGACGACGACGCAGAAGTCCGAGAACTCCCAAAGAAGCTAACAGGAAGGTTGAGGGCTCGGGGATGGCGACTAAATTGTAAGCTGGAACTGCAATTGTTCCTCCAAAAGAAGTAAAAGTATGCTGAAAGTTATTGTAACCACCTTGTACCAGCGTTCCTGCTGCATTCTGTACGTTAATAGTATCGGTGGATGGCTCCGAAGATGCAAACGTCGATGGTTTACTCCAAACTAAAAACTCAGTTGCAGCAGTGACACCTAAAGCTGTGAACCCAGCGGCAGAATTTGTAATCACCAAATAAAGGGGCTGACCTGCATATGGAGCAGCCAAAGGCGTGCCACTAATATTACCACTAAATATACCATTTCCATCTGCACCAACAAATCCAGCTCCAAAATTAAGAAGATTACCGTATGGGTTAAACGTACTTACTAACGTTGCTAGTGAAGCACCTGGCACATCAACAACCCCACTAAAATAACCAACTTGAACGGAACCAGCGCCATTGGCAATCAATGTTCCGTTAGACAATGTAATCGCATTAGAATCATTTGGGTTATTTACATTGCCGACTGTGAACGTTGCGGCATTAGCAAAACTTGCTAGTATGATCAAAATTAGAGGCGCGAACTTCATATTACTAAAAATCAATTATTTGTAACTGTTTGACTAAATACCATTAATTAGCAGTTAGAGTCACGTTGTAAGCAGACTGACGACGGTTAATGATAATTGCTGGTGTTAGTGGAACAGCTGCTTGATTTGTGGAACCCCCGCCGACGAGCCGCCAACCGACTCCAGCGAATCCACCGTTTGAATAAAAGTAAGTTAAGTATCCACCAGATCCATTTGGCATCATAATTAAATCAGCTGTATTTGAATTACCTTGTAGCACCGAAGCCGCCAAGCCACTGGTAGCTAAAGTAGGGGCACTGCCAAAAACCGTTGATATATACTCATAAGTCTGAGCGATGCCAATCTTTGTTTGATCCAATTTAACCTCACCATTTAATACTAAGTCCAGATCCGTTAGGCCCCTACGCTGGATGAAAATCGCATCAGTATACACGATAGGATCTGCTGCAAAATTTGTCGATCCACCTCCAACTTTTCTCCATCCGATACCTGCAAACCCACCGGTAGAATAAAAATATGATGTAAATCCCCCAGAACCGTTAGGAATAAGTATTAAATCAGCAGTATTCGAATTACCTCCGAGCAATCCCGATTGATTAGTAGCTCCAAAGATTGAGGATAGCGTTGCTGCAGGTCTGATCCTGTATGGCTCGTCGCCCGCAAGAGCCGCCACGAAAGAGGAAGGCAACCCTTGGATCTCGGTGGCGGTAAATGTAGTAAACTCCTGAATAGCTCCTGAATTTGGACCTGAGCCCGTTATCTCGATAATATTGACCCCAGATGCAAGAGATGAAGTGAATGTAGCTTCAGTATCGGCGATACTTGTTGAAGTCGGTTTAGAGTTAAGTATTCCTGAAAAGACTGTTGTTCCATGTACGTTAAGCCCTATTAAATTATACTGACCTGCCTTAAGTGTCTGAGTCGTGTATCCTACCGGCGTCGTATAAACCTGAGCAAACGCAGCATGCGAAACTGTTAGGCAGGCGAGCGCGAAAATCGTAGTCGTTCTCATAATTGGATGTTTTTTTGAGGGTTTGGGTTTTTGGGTGACGGATGTGTCACCAATCAGATGAGCCATACTAGTAAATCCCCTATGACTGACAATCCAAAAGTTGGATATTTTTCAGGGAGAACCATACCTGAAAATAGGTAGGTTTGACATTGCGTTATTTAAGTTAAGTTAAGGGTTATTAGGGGGGTGAGTCAGGATGGGAACATCCTTATGGATGAAGGGATATTGGGGTTTTTGATCACCCATTAACCCTGTGATAGCGCATCTGAATTGGTCAGCCTGATTGACGATTGATGATTGTTGAGGTTTGATTTTTGATTTGGCCCTCATTCGCCTCTTCTCAGACTCTCCATTAACCTGGCCAATGGGTGAGATTTTTGAGCAATTTCAGGCGATTTTCGATGTCTTCTCTGGAAATATGGGCGAGGCGATTGGCGGAAAAAGCCTCGCAGGTGAAGGAGGCGACGAAGAGAACGAAGGATGTTCCAACCCCTTTTTCTCAAATTTCCTGCCAGAGAAATGCAGAAGCCTAGACAAGGCCGATGTGCGAAGCTCCTTCGTTGACTTCGTTACCTTCTGTTTAAAAAATCCAAGAATTTAAACAGGAGCAAACAGAGATAACTGAGGATGTTCCAAACCATTCATCACAGCCCTTTCTCCTGAATTTAAGATCAAAAGAATCGAGCAACGCCCCTCCGTTTTCTCCGTTACCTCCTGTTCAAATTCTTCTTATTGGACTCTAAAGCCGGCCGGAGGCACGGCTCTCCAGCTACTCAGGCCAATGGGTGAGATTTTTGAGGAGTTTCAGGCGATTTTCGATGTCTTCTCTGGAAATATGGGCGAGGCGATTGGCGGAAAATGCCTCGCAGGTGAAGGAGGCGACGACTGAGCCGTAGACCACGGCTTGGCGGATGTCGTCGAAGGAAAACTCGCTTTTTCCTGTGGAAGCGAGGTGACCGGCGAGGGCGCCGAGGAAGGAATCGCCCGCGCCCGTGGGGTCGGCGACCTCGGCGAGGGGGAAGGCGGCACAGCGGAAGAGGTCGAATTTCGTGCCCGGGAGGGTGAATTCGGTGGCAGGTGAGCCATCGGGGTGTTTGGAAAAGAGGATGGCGCCGAATTCGCCGAGTTTGATGATGACATTGGCGGGGCCTTTATCGAGAAGGATTTGACCAGCGACGATGAGGTTGGAGGTTTTGCAGAAATCGCGGGCCTCGGATTCGTTGATGACGAGGAGGTTGATTTTTTTAAGGACTTTATGAAGGTCGTCGTTGGCGATGGTGATCCAGAGATCCATGGTATCGGCTGCGATGAAAGGCTTTTGAGCCGTGAGCTGATCGATCATCTGGAGTTGATTGATCGGGTGCATATTGGCGAGCACGACGACTTGGGAGGAGGTCATTTCCGCAGGGATTTTCGGGGTCCAGTTTTCTAGGACATTGATCGCGACCGAGAGGGTATCGCGATCGTTCATGTTTTCATGGTATTCGCCGGACCATGAGAAGGTATCGCCTTCTGAGCGCTCGAGGCCATGAGTGGAAATGTTTTTTGAAGCGAACAAATTCAGGTGCTCTTGGGGGAAATCCTTGCCGATGATGCCGATGAGATGCACTGGCGAGGCAAAATAACTGGCGGCAATCCCCGTGAAAGAAGCGGAGCCACCGAGGAGGTTTTTCCCTTCTGCGACGGGGGTTTTGATGTGATCGATGGCGATCGAGCCGCCGATAAGGACTGAAGATGCTACTGACATGCAGCGGTTCTAAGTCTCAAAATTCAAAATTCAACTTTCAAATTCCAATTAAGATTTAAACGGAGGATCGGAGATAACGGAGAGAACTGTTAAGATTGCTGATGATTAGACCTTAGACAGAAAAATAAGAGGAATAGCTGGGGTTGATGTGGTCTAAACCACGAATTTCACGAATAACACGAATACACGCTGATGAATGGCCGTTGCGAATAAACATTAGCTAATCTGTCTTCATATTTGTGCAATTCGTGAAATTCGTGGTTAAATTTTTAAATTTTCACCCGCAAGTTTTCTGACAGCGGTCTCCAGCTAATCCAATTACCCTCTTATCCGTTTCCTCCGCATCTCCGATCCTCCGTTTAAATCTTCTCTGTAATTTGGAAGTTGCTGAAAACGTAGGGAAGTGATGCATTTCACAAGTATGAAGTTACCTACTCTCCGTCATTGTTTCATGGGCATTTTAGCGACTGCGTTGGTTTTGCCGATGGCTGCTTTTGCTGAAGGCGAAAAACCCGCTAATAAGAAACTTATCCTAATCGCCGGCAAACCGAGCCACGGACCTGGCGACCACGAATTCAATGCTGGCTGCATGCTTTTCCAAAAGTGTCTCAAAGACATCCCAGGCCTTGATGTGGAGGTGCATAACAATCACTGGGTGAAAGACGATGCGGTTCTGGAAACAGCCGATGCGGTGGTCATTTATTCCGATGGTGGAAAAGGCCACCCCGCACTCCAGAGTAACCACAGCGAACTTCTCCAGAAGGTAGCGAATCGCGGCGGCGGGATCATGATGATGCACTACGCCGTCGAGTGTAACGCTGGTGAAGCTGCAACTGGCGATCTTTTCCGTAGCTGGATAGGCGGTGCATATGAAAGCAATTTCTCCTGCAATCCGATGTGGGAGGCCGATTACAAAAAATTTCCTCAACATCCCATCTCACGTGGAGTGAGCCCATTTAAAATCCGCGACGAATGGTATTTCTCCATCCGTTTCCCCGAGGGTATGAAGGGTGTGAAATCGATCTTGGTTGCAACTCCGACAGACGAAACCCGCGATGGTCCTTACGTTCACCCAAAAGGTCCTTACCCACACATCCAAGCTAGAAAAGGCGAGGAAGAAACCATGATGTGGTGCATTGAGCGTCCTGATGGTGGACGTGGCGTTGGTTTTACTGGCGGTCATTTCCACAAAAACTGGGCAGACGACAACATGCGCAAAGTCGTGCTCAACGCCTTGCTTTGGATCACTAAAGTCGAGGTCCCTGCAAACGGAGTGGAGTCCAAGGTGACCGAGGAAGACATGGCAGCAAATCTCGATCCAAAAGGCAGCCGCAAGAAATGAGCGGAGGCAAAGGCATGCTCGTGGCATTGCCCGAGCGCTGGGATGAAGCCTGTTTTGCAGTTCCTGCAGTGCGGGCCTTAGAACGCAGCGGATTGATCGGCGCGTTGGTTTACCATGAGGAACAGGAAAATTTCTGGAAGACGGCCAGCTCTCTGCCGTGTTTCACGTTTTCTAACAAATCCAGTGCAGGACAACTCGCAAAATTGTTAGGAAACGATTGGGAAGCCTCGCTGACATGGGAAGACGGGATTGCCGCGAGAGCCTTTGCCAAAGCCAAAATCCAGCGCAGACTCGGCCCCGCCAGCGCGAACTTAAAAAAGCTCATCACCCACCCGCTTCAAGCCCACGAAGCGCCCACCGAACACCGTGTGCGGCTTTACCTCAACACCTGCGAGGAAATGGGGATTTCCGTAAACCATCCCGAGCTTTTTGTTCCCGCTTCCTTGGGCATTCCCGCAAAACCGCAATCCGTCCTGCTCTGCCCGGACTCCGACTACGGCCCCAGCCACGAATGGCCACTCGACCGTTGGCAGATGGTCGCTGAACATTTGTTAGAAAAAGGAAAGCATCTGACTGTCGCGGGATTAGTTGGCGGTCGCAACCTTGGAAAAATTCTAACAAGTCGGATCGGCGGCGATATTGATTTTTTCCACGCCAACCCGCTCAATGCTATCATCCCAACCCTCTCCACCTTCCAATCCGTCATTGCCGCCGATGGTTTCCTTCCCCACCTCGCAGCTTACACGGGATGCACCTGCATGACTCTCTTCGGCCCCAACGATCCCAACTGGAAACGCCCTCTCGGCAAGCAAAACGTCGTCGTCAAACATCACGTCGAATGCGCGCCGTGCCTTTCGCCGCAATGCAAGATGGACAATCGTTGTCAGAATGAGCTGCGGGTTGCTGATATATTGGAATTTTGTTCCTAGTTCCTAGTTCCTGGTTCCTGATTCCTGGTTGAGCTTCGCGCTACAGCATAATCGAACTAAGAACTAAGAACAGCGCCGAAGGCGCTACCCCTTAAACAACATCTTCGCGCCGATGACAAGTAACACGACGCCGAATATTCTTGTTAGAGTTTGACTGGAAAGTTTATGCATGAGATCGGTGCCGAACCATGCCGCGATAGCCGATGCTATTCCGACAATGGCGACGATTTTCCAATCGATCAAATGCCCTGCTTTGATTAGATTATTCGACGAAGCGACCAAAGACGTGATCACGATCACTGCCAAGGATGTCGCGATCGCTTGTTGCTGCGTGAACCCCAGAGCCAGCACAAAGGCCGGAACCATCAAAATCCCTCCCCCTACTCCGCACAACGCACTGATCAACCCCGCGGCCAACCCAACAACAATTGCAATTAAAATGACTTTCACAGCCCCAAGCTGAATGGCGCGCAGGAAAATTTCAATAAATGAGTTTGGTTGTGACCGTTAATACAGGAGATGCCCTGTAGGGGTTAAGATAAACTCGCGCAAAGCCGCCAAGACGCAAAGGAAGACCTGCGATAGAAAAATGGGGGCAGAAAAATATAAAAATTTAACCATATCAACCCCAGCTATTCCTGTTTTTTCGACGTGTACTCTTCTATCTTTGCGTCTTGGCGGCTTTGCGCGAGACATTATCTTTTCAAATTTAGAGTTTAAAGTTTAGGATTTAAAATTTAAACCCCCTCTATGCGTTCCGGACTCATCCTCAAACTCTCCTCTCCCGACCAACCAGGAATCGTGGCAAAAATCGCTTCTTACGTTGCGACGTATAACGGCAACTTGATTGAGTTCAGCCAGTTTTCCGATCAGATCGGGAAGAAATTTTTTGCACGCCTTGAGATCGATACCACGGAGCTCAATGTCGATGTTGAAGTTTTCAAATCGAACTTCACTCCGCTCGCTCACTCCCTCGATGCAAAATGGCATTTCCGCATTCTTCCCTACAAAATGCGCACGGCGGTTTTGGTGACAAAGACCGATCACTGCCTCAATGAAATCATCTGGCGCTCCGAACTCAGCGAGTTGCCCATCGAAATCACTTCCGTCATCGGCAACCGCAACAACTGCCGCGCCATCGCTGAGCGTTCCGATCTACCGTTTCACCTCATCGAAATGGACGGAGGCAAACGTGAAAGCGGCTTCGAACAAATCCGCGAACTCCTCATCGCTCAGGATGTCGAGCTCATCGTTCTAGCGCGTTTCATGCAAATTCTTCCTGCGGATTTTTGCGATGAATTTTCCGGAAAAATCATCAACATCCATCATTCATTCCTGCCCGCCTTCATCGGTGCAAATCCTTACCGCCAAGCCTACGATCGCGGCGTGAAGCTGATCGGCGCAACCTGCCATTACGTCACCAACGACCTGGACGCTGGGCCCATCATCGAACAAGAAGTTGAACGCGTGCATCATTTCCATTCACCTGCCGACCTATCACGCCTCGGCCGCCAATGCGAACGAATCGCCCTCGCCAAAGGCATTCGCTACCACGTCCATGACCGCACCCTCATCGACGGCAATCGAGCCATCGTATTTCCAGATTAAACTTTAAATTTTAAACTCTAAACTTCAAGAAGAGTGCTGCACACGTCTTATCTCTTCCTTGAAGTTTAGAGTTTAAAATTTAAAGTTTACCTCGGCGCCGGCCCTATCGTCCCGCCTTCCACAAACTCCGCCAACGCTAAACCTTGGCGCTTATCCACCACTCCGCGAGCAACTTGGTTCGTCCAGTTTACCACTCGCCTGACAATGGGTTCATGATTCCAGCGGATATGTGAAATCGCTGGATCACACCACGAAAACGCTTGATCCGGATCGTCACAAACCAAAGAAATATCGCGTGGTGCAATGATCCCTTTCTGCGCAAAATAATCCTTTGCTGAGATAAACATTCGAGGCTCGCATATGATCATCGCCGTCGGTGGCGTGTGTTTGAAAAGCGAGTCAAGACAACGATGATATCCCGCGACACTCTCCTCCCACTCAGGAAGATGATATGGCCCAGTTTTAATTCCATGTATCTCTAACTCATCCAAAAACGCCTGCTCAAAAAGAGCTGGTTTCGGTTTGCGTCTTTCCTCACGGGCGATCATCACGATTCGCTTGTGACCTAAGGCAATCATTTTTCTAACAGCCTCCCTCATAGCTGGAGATTTTCTAACACCCATCCCAGCGATAGGTAGCCCGCTCGGCCTACCGAATTGCGCAATAATTGGAACAGGCTGAGTCGCAAACCACTCCAAAATCTCCCGTGATCCCGATATAATCACCCATGCATCCACTTTGGATTTTCTCGCAAATTCCGCGACACGACCCACATTCATCCCCAGTTCTTGTAGAGTCTTTTCCGCAAAAAACGGAGCGTGTCCCGCCTGTTCCAAGCGATGCAATAAATCGACCTTATCGGTCATAACCCGATCCATAGGCTCATAAAGCAATATGCCTACCCGCAGCACCGCTTTGCTTTTTTCAACCTGCGGCGTGATCTGGCATCGCCTCCGCTCACCTTGCCCACGCAACAACCCCTCATGCTCCAACTGCGCCACCGCCGCGATGATTGTCTTCGGACTCACCGCCAGCTCCTTCGCCAGACGATTGACCCCAGGTAGGTTTTCCCCCATCGAGCCAGCGATAATTTGCTCACGCAAATAGGCAGCAAGTTGCTCGACGGCAGTGAGGGCGCGAAACGGTTTCATGACAAATAAACCTGTTACCCCAGCGGTAACAGATGTCCAGCAGGAATGAGCTCAAAGCTCCATAATCAGATATTTCGTTGCCAATCCCACCCTTCCACGCCTAGCTTCGCTCCCCCTAAGTAGAACATTCATGAATATTGCCGTAGAAAAACAGCCAAAATGCATCGCTATCTTAAACGTTGAGATCCCATCTACCGACGTCGCAGCCAAACGCGAATCCATCACCTCATCCTACGCTTCTCAGGCAAAACTACCTGGCTTCCGCCCTGGCAAAGCCCCCAAAGCCGTAATCGAAAAACGTTTTGGAAAACAAATTTCCGAGGAGCTCACCGAGTCCCTCTTCAGTGCCGCTTGCGACAAAGCCCTCGAAACAGAGAACCTCAAAGTCCTCGACTTCGGCTTCCCAGACAACATCAACGAACGCCCAGACGGCTCGATCGCTTTCGCGACGCGCCTCATCCTCGCTCCGGAATTTACCCTTCCAAATTACAAAGGCATCGAAATCAAAGCCCCATCCACTGAAGTGACCGATGAGGAAATCAACACCCAACTCGAAAGCATCCGCGAGCGTCTAGCTGAATTTGAAGAAGTCACCGACCGCGCTATTCAGAACGACGACATCGCAGTTGTCGATTTCACCACCACTCTTGATGGCAAATCGCTCACCGACGCCATTGGTGAAAAAGGCCAATACCTCGCCAAGCGCGAAAACCATTGGCTGCCCATCAAGGAAGGCTCTTTTCTTCCTGGCTATGCCGAGCAACTCGTCGGTTCCAAGCAAGGGGATCAAAAAGACGTCACCATCACCCTCGACGACGCATTTCCATTCGAAGAACTCCGCGGCAAAGCCATTGTCCTCCACACCACCGTGCAAGGCATCAAGGCCCCAAAACTCCCTGAGTTGAACGATGAGTTCGCAGAGAAACTCGTTCCTGGAAAAACCCTCGATGAGATCAAAGCCATCATCCGCGAGAATATGGGGATCGAGAAAACCAAGCAGATCAACGAACTCAAAGTTTCCCAGATCGTGGAAAAACTGAACACCGCTGTCAGCTTCGAACTCCCAGAAGAAATCGTGAAACGCGAAGTTCAGAACCAAGCCAACTCACTCGTCGAACAAGGCAGCAAACAAGGCGCTTCCGATGAAGACATGTTGAAACAACAAGAGGAAATTTTTTCAGTCGCCACCAAACGCGCCGTCACCAACCTCCGCACCAATTTCCTTCTCCAAGAAATCGCCCAGGCGGAAAAAATCACGGTTTCCGATGCGGATCTCCTCGGTCACATTTCCCAGATCGCCCAGCAACGCAAGCAACCGATCAAAAAAGTCATCAAGGACCTCCAGAAAAACCGCCAAATCCAATCCATCCGTAATTCGATGTTGATCGGTCAAACGATTGACTTCCTCGTTGAACAAGCGAATGTGACTGAAGTCTCAGCCGAAGAATTCGAGGCCAACCCTGCTTAATCCATCATGAATCTTTTTCCTCCCTCTAACAGCTCTGGTTCCAATCAGTCGCCAAAGAACAGTTACTACGTGCCCATCGTCATCGAATCCGATGGACGCGGCGAACGCTCGTTCGACATCTACTCACGCCTTCTCAAGGATCGCATCATCTTCATCGGCACAGGCATTGATGACTACGTTGCGAACTCGGTGATCGCCCAGTTGCTTTTCCTCCAAATGCAGGATCCGAAAAAGGACATCCACATTTACATCAACTCCCCCGGCGGTTCCGTCACTGCCGGCCTCGCGATGTATGACACCATGCAATTCCTCACATGCGACGTGAACACCTACTGCATCGGCATCGCCGCTTCCATGGGTTCCGTGCTCCTCACAGCAGGCACCAAAGGCAAACGCTTCTGCTTACCTAACTCACACGTCATGATCCACCAAGTTTCAGGCGGAGCCCAAGGCACTGCTTCCGACGTCGAGCGCACCATCGGCTTTATGTTCAACCTAAAAAAACGCCTTAACGGCATCCTTGCCAAACACACCGGCAAGACCATTGAACAAATCGAACACGATTCCGACCGCGACAACTACATGTCCGCTGAAGAATCGGTTGCCTACGGCCTCGTCGATAAAGTCCTCGAATCCCGCAAACAACTCCCGGATGCCGTCAAAGAAGAACTCGATAAGAAAAAGTCCTGATCCTCCATCCTTCGAGTTTAAAATTTAAAGTTTAAAGTTTCCATGGCCCGCGCTTCCAATCTTACTATGTGCTCCTTCTGCGGAAAGAGCCACTCCGAGGTTAAAAAACTCATCGCCGGCCCTGGGGTCTATATTTGCAACGAATGCGTCGATGTCTGCAGCAACATCCTCGAAAAAGAACTCAATCAAGCCAATCCCACAAACGGCAAAAAACGCAAAGGCAACACCACACGCACTCGTGAGGAAATGCCAACCCCAGCGGAACTGCTCGCAGAACTGGACCAATACGTGATCGGTCAAGAAACCGCCAAACGCGTGCTATCGGTTGCAGTTTACAATCACTACCTGCGCCTCAACCAAAACAATCTCTCGATCTCCTCTGAACACGACGATGTCGAGATCGAGAAATCCAACGTCCTCCTGTTAGGCTCAACGGGTTCCGGTAAAACCCTTCTCGCCCGCACTCTCGCACGGGTGCTCGATGTGCCATTCTGCATCGTCGATGCCACCACCCTAACAGAAGCGGGTTACGTTGGTGAAGATGTGGAAAACATCATCCTTCGCCTGCTGCAAGCCGCGGAATTCGATGTCGAACGCGCCGAGCGAGGTATCATCTATGTCGATGAGATCGATAAGATTGGCCGCAAAACCGAAAACGTTTCCATCACCCGCGATGTATCTGGTGAAGGTGTTCAACAAGCACTTCTCAAAATTCTCGAAGGCACTGTCTGCAATGTCCCACCTCAGGGCGGTCGCAAACATCCTCAACAGGAATACATCCAGATCAACACCGAGAAAATTCTCTTCATCTGCGGTGGCGCATTTGTCGGACTCGAAGATATCGTCCGTCGCCGCCTCGGAAGTAAAACTTTGGGTTTCCACTCCGACAACTCATCCAACGACCTCGATGAAAAAACCTCGAAAATTCTCGAGAAAGTCCTCCCTGAAGACCTCCTCCACTTTGGCTTGATCCCAGAATTCATTGGCCGACTCCCCGTCATCACCGCCCTGCGCAAACTCACCGAGGACGAACTCGTCAAAATCCTCACCGAGCCGAAAAACGCTCTGGTCAAACAATACGCCAAACAACTCGCGCTCAATAACGTCAAACTCAACATCACCCGCGACGCTCTCCGCGCAATGGCTCACATCGCCGTCGAACGCGGCACTGGCGCCCGCGCCCTGCGCTCGATCCTGGAGAAACTCATGCTCGACGTCATGTTCGAAGTCCCCTCACGCGGCGATATCGAAGAAGTCACCATCAACCGCCAAGCCGCCGAAGGTTCCAAACCGCCAACCCTCCGTCGCCGCAAAGCAAAAGATAAAGAAGACGCGGCTTAGACTCAAGTTTGTCGCGCAAAGTCGCGAAGACGCAAAGGAAGAGGTTTTTGACTGATAAGCATCATCTATTGATTGAGATCGGTGGTTCTTTTTTCGTAACTCGTGTGCTTTATCCTTAAACATCCGGCGTTACATGGCTTCATATCAAGCCCCCTTAACTTTGCGTCTTTGCGACTTTGCGCGAGACGGACATCTTCCACCCCGCATTTTTCCGAAAATTTTGTAAACAAATCTCAATTCCGGTGTCGCAAATTTGTCAGTTACATTTAAAAACCCTGCCAACCCATCTCAATTCAGCCATCCCTATGATCGAAGTCATCAATATCAGCAAACATTTCGGCGCCAAACTTGCCGTTGATAACCTATCCTTCACCGTCAAAAAAGGTGAGGTGCTAGGTTTCCTCGGACCCAACGGTGCAGGAAAATCCACTACCATGCGCATGGTCACTGGCTTTATCCCACCCAGCTCCGGAGACGCGAAAGTCTGTGGTATTTCCATCACCGAAAATCCCTACGAAGCGAAAACCAAGATCGGCTACCTCCCAGAATCCGCACCGCTATACAACGACATGACGGTCATCGGTTTCCTGAAATTCTGCGCAAGCGTCCGCAAGTTATCTGGTTCAGCGAAAAATGATGCTGTGGAAAAAGCCATCGAAACCTGCTTCCTCACCAGTGTCGCCCATCAATCCATCGACACCCTCTCCAAAGGCTACCGCCACCGCACCTGCCTCGCCCAAGCCCTCCTTCATGATCCGGAAGTTCTCATTCTCGATGAGCCCACCGATGGCCTCGACCCCAACCAAAAATACGAAGTCCGCCAACTCATCAAACGCCTCGGCAAAGACAAAGCCATCCTGTTTTCCACGCACATCCTCGAAGAAGTCGAAGCCGCTTGCACCCGCGCGGTCATCGTCGATCGCGGAAAAATCGTTGCCGACGGCACACCCGCCCAGCTCATCGCACAAGCTCCGCACGGCTCTCTAACAGAACTCTTCCGCAAAGTCACCAGCACCGACACCGCCGCGTAAAGTAGCGGCGATCACTGGTCGCCGTCTTCCAAAAAAAACAATTCTCCCGACTCCCGACTCCCGACTCCCGACTCCCGACTCCCGACTCCCGACTCCCTTCCACCATGAACACCCTCACCATCTACCTTCGCGAATTAAAATCCTACTTCGCACAACCCACCGCCTACGCGATCATCGTCATCTTCGTATTTCTCTCACTCGGCATGACATTCACTTTCGGCCAATTCATGCGTGCCGGTGATGCATCGCTGTTTTCCTTTTTCTTCTGGCACCCATGGCTCTACATGCTGCTTGCTCCAGCCATCGCCATGAAACTTTGGGCGGATGAACAACGCAACGGCACCATCGAACTACTCGGCACGTTTCCAGTTTCCACATGGTCAGCGATCGCAGGAAAATTTCTCGCCGCTGCCACAGTTTCGCTCGTCGCTCTCTTGCTGACTTTCCCCATGGTGATCACCGTCAACTATCTGGGAAACCCTGATAACAGCGCGATCATCTCCAGCTACATCGGCTCCTTCCTCGTGTGCTGCACTTTCATCGCCATCACCATGCTCGTCTCCGCATTCACCCGTGACCAAGTCGTCTGCCTGATCGTATCCGTTGCAATCTGCACTATCATGGTGCTCTGCGGTTATGAGCCCGTCACCACCGAACTCGCAAAAGCCACTTCTCCAGGCACTGTTGAGGCCGTTGTTTCTCTGGGCGTATGGAGCCACTTCGCCTCACTCGACCGCGGCATGTTCCGCCTCCAAGACTTCATCTGGTTCGCCAGCTTCATCAGCATCAGCCTCCTCGGCACATCCACCATCCTCAGCGCCAAACGCGCCTAATATTCAACTCCAGATCTCTAACTTCTAATCCAAGTAAAGCATCCATTCATTTCTTCCTTTTGATGGTTGAAATTTGAAATTTGAAATTTATGAAAACTCCCATCGCCCGCGCCACCTTCGGCATCATCGCTCTTGTCGCCATCGCTGTTCTCGCCAACTGGCTGATCTCTCTAACACCTTACGGAAACAGAGGAGCCGACTTCACAGAAAATAAAATCCATACGCTTTCCGATGGCACTAAATCCATCCTTAGCGAACTCGATACCCCTGTCGTCATCCGCTACTATGCTTCTCGTAGTAGCGATTACATGCCGGAGCAATTGAAAGTTCATCTCCGCCGTGTCGATGACCTACTCAAAGAATACGCCAATCTTTCCAATGGAAAATTGCGCATCGAATACCTCGATCCACAACCTGATACCGATGCGGAGGACTCCGCCAACCTTGATGAAATCTCCGGACAGCAGATCAACGAGGACAACCTCTTTTTCGGTATGGCAGTCACCGCTTTGGATAAAAAAGTCAGCCTACCTTTCCTCAATCCACAAGAGGAAACCATGTTGGAATACCAAATCTCAAAAGCCATCGCGGAAGTTTCAACTCCCGTCAAACCAGTGATCGGAATCATTTCAGGAATCGACCTCGCAGGCGCACCCGCCATGATGCCTGGCCAACAAGGCCAACAACCTTGGGTTATCTATCAACAACTCAAACAATCCTTCGAACTGGTAGACCTTGGAATGAATCCGGAAAAAATCGACCCGAATGCCATCAAACTTCTTCTCGTTTTCCATCCTGCAGGAATTTCCCCTCAAACCGAATTCGCCATCGATCAATATCTTCTTAACGGAGGCTCCGTTGTTGCCTGCCTTGATGCTCATTCCGTCGCCGCAGAAATGACTGGCGGCGGAAACCCCATGATGGGACAAGCAGGGTCACCTACCTCATCCACCCTCCCTACTTTGCTCAATGCGTGGGGCGTGAAATTTAATTCACAGCAAGTCGTTGCCGACCCAGTTCACTACACTTCATTCGGTGACGGTCGTGGTAGCGTTACCGTGTTAAATCTTCCGCAAACTGCTATGCCTCAAAAAGATAGCATCATCACCAAAACTCTTACTTCGGTAACTCTCTATCTACCTGGCGCTTTTGAAAATACAGGCAACAGCGGTGTCTCCGCAAACTCGCTGATCCGCTCGTCCACATCCGCTGGCTTCGTCGATCCAATCAAGGCTTCACAGCTCGACCCATCGATCGAAAAAAATATCAAAGCTGGCGGCAAGGCGCTCGATCTCGTCACTTTCCTATCTGGAAATTTCAAAACCGCCTTCCCCGATGGTAAACCTAAAAGCGAAACACCCGAAACCCCTGAAGGCGAAAACAAGGACGCTCCGAAAGAGGAATCTCTCAAAGAAGCCATGAAACCCGGTAACGTATTCCTCATCGCCGACATCGATGCCTTTTACGATCGCTTCGCTTACAACGTCCAAAACTTCGGCGGTATGCAAATGGCAACTCCTACTAACGGCAACTCCGTCCTGCTATTTAACATCATCGATCAAGCCATCGGCTCAAAACACCTCATCGGTTCACGCTCGCGCGCCGCTACTCGCCGTCCTTTCACTGTTGTCCAAGAAATGGAAACGAAATTCAAAGAGCAAGTCGGCCAAAAAGTCGGAGAATTTGAAAAGAAACGAGAAGAAGCCCAAGCTAAACTTCAAGAACTCCAAGCCCAAAAAGCCCGCGGCAAAGAGCTTTATCTCTCACCTGAGCAGGAGGCTGAAATCGCCAAACTCACTCAACAACAGGTCGAATACTCACGCCTGATCCGCGAACAAGAAAAAGACCTGCGCCGTAAGAAAGACAGACTCGCTGGAAACATCACTCTGCTCAACGTCGCAGTCGTCCCATTGTTAGTCATCCTCTTTGGTCTCTTACTCCACTTCATTCGCCGTGCATCGACTCGCGCCCGCTGATTTAACCCTATCCTCATTCTTTAATCCTCAATCTCTAACAAAAAGATGAAACCACGTACCGTTATCATTCTCTGGATCATTGCCCTAGCTCTTGGCGTTTCCGTTTATGCCGTCAAAAAAGCCTCTGGTGACAACATCAAAACCACCACGCAACGTTCTGCCGGACAAACACTCATCGCTGATTTCCCAGCCAAAGATATCAGCTCCATCCACATCACCGATGCCGATCTATCCGTCACACTTCAGAAAAAAGACGGCAACTGGATCGTTGTTGAACGTGATGGATTCAATGCCAACTCCACAGAAATCACAGGATTCCTCCGCACTCTGATCGATCTGAAAGTCACTCAAGGCATCGAAGCTGGCCCATCCTTCGCATCTCGTTTCGGGATGGATGAAAAATCCTCCGACCCCACTCAACGCGGAGTCACCGCAGAGTTCAAAGACACTTCCGGCAAATCCCTCGCCACGATCTCCTTTGGGAAAAACCTCGACTCCACCGCATCCTCCTCACCCTTCGGCGGCGGCTCGGTCGGACGCTTCGTTCGCAACCACGCCGATGAATCTGGATTCTATGCCGTCTCCGAACTCTTCCCAAGTCTTTCTGCCAATCCTAAAAATTGGCTCTCTGAAGAATTTATCAAAATCGAAAAAATCCAATCCATCTCCCTCACCCAACCCGGCTCAGATAAAAATGAATGGGAACTCGATCGCGATAGCGAAGAAGCCGATTTCAAATTCACTTCAGCTTTCCCTGGCGTGAAAATCGACAAAGCCGCTGCCGATCCTCTCAAGTCATTTTTATCATACGGCAGATTTGACGACATCGTCCCGACCGCTGAAATCGAAAAACGCGCGAGCCCTGATAAACTCCAAACCGCCACGATCAAAACCTTTGAAGGAATCACCTACGTTCTCGCCCTCCAGCCATCCAAATCTAACAGCGAAAACTATCTTCTTACCTTCAAAGTTTCCGGTGAACTTCCGGAAAAGCGCAAAGCCGCCGAAAACGAAAAACCTGAGGACGCCGCTGCTGCCGAAAAAGCTTTTGCAGATCGTCGCAAAGCGCTCGCGGATAGCATCGCTCAAACCAAAAAACTTGAGCTCATCACCTTCGAGGTCAGCAAATTCACCGTCGACGCCCTACTCAAATCCCGCACCGACCTGATGGACAAAGGCCCCGGCCCACAAGCCCAGCCTGCTCCAGGCGAGGGACTTGGTCCTGTCTTCTCACCTCCCGTCTCCATCCCACAACAGTAGGTTTTACGGCGTTTCTGAACTTGGAGTCTGACGCTTCATAAGCTAAACTCTTCTCCAAGTTCATTATGTCGAATCCACACGACCATCCCACCGCCCTCAGAGATCTCCAAGATTCCATCTACCGGGAAAAAATCCTGCGTGCCCGATCGATGACAGAAGAGCAGCGAATTTCAGAGGTTTTCGAGCTTTCAAATAGACAATTTAAAATAATGCTCGCTGGTGCTATGGCAAAAATTGGCACTAATGATAAAGAACTCGGCTGGCAGGAGGTCAGTAAAAACATGGATCGCCTTGATCGCATCCGTGATTTCGGTCTCTACACCGCTGAAAAGCCCGCTGAGATATAAAACTCAAATTCGAGTTCATTTGGAAAACTGACAAAGCTCAAACTGATTCCAAAGAAAACATCACTCTTTCTCTGCGTCCCTTTGCGACCTCTGCGCCTCTGCGGTTAAAAAATAAACCCTAACTGCAGATTCGACCCTAAAACCGACACCCTGGCCCGTATCCCCCCATTGTGAGCTCAAAATCCGTCACTTAAAACTCGCCAATTCCCGTCCCGCAAGTTTCCATATCCACCCCGTGACCAAACACCGCACAGACGACCTCCGTATTTCCGGCATCAATCCCCTGATTTCACCGGCAGTCCTCGCTTACTATCTTCCCATCAACGAACAAGCCGCTGAAGTGGTTCACTCCGCGCGCGCGCAGGCCGATGCGATTCTCTCACGCCAAGACGATCGCCTCATGGCCATCGTCGGTCCCTGCTCGATTCACGATCCGGAAGCCGCGCTCGAATACGCCGCCAAACTCAAGGCTGAGGCGGATCGCCTCAAAGATGACGTGTTCATCATGATGCGGGTCTATTTCGAAAAACCCCGCACCACGGTCGGCTGGAAAGGCTTGATCAATGATCCCGCCCTCGATGATTCCTTCGACATCAACCAAGGCCTGCGCGTCGCGCGCAAACTCCTGCTCGACCTCGCCCACATGGGGATGTCCTCCGCCACCGAGTTCCTCGATACCATTTCCCCCCAATACATCGCGGACCTCATCTCCTGGGGCGCGATCGGTGCCCGCACCACGGAATCCCAAATCCACCGCGAACTCGCTTCCGGCCTCTCCATGCCGGTCGGTTTCAAAAACGGCACCGGCGGCTCCATCCAGCTCGCCCTCGACGCAATCCAATCCGCCTCCCGCTCACATCATTTTCTCTCCGTCACCAAACAAGGTGTCTCCGCCATCGTTTCCACCACCGGAAACAAATCCTGCCACCTCATCCTGCGCGGAGGCAAAACCGGCCCGAACTACGAGGCCGAGCACGTTGCCGAAGTGGAGAAAATGCTCACCGAGCAAAACCTGCCGCTCTCGATCATGATCGATTGCTCACACGGCAACTCAAACAAGGACTACCGCAACCAACCGCTGGTCGCGAAAAACATCGCCAACCAGATCGCAGCAGGCTCAAAAACCATCACTTCGGTGATGATCGAGTCCAATCTCGTCGAGGGCAACCAGAAGCTCCAGCCAGACCTTTCCAAGCTCAACCGCGGCCAGTCCGTCACCGACGCCTGCATCAACTGGGACGACACGGTGGAGACCCTCGAAGTACTCGCCGAAGCCGTTAGAAAACGCCGCGGTTAATTTCAGCAAAAAATGGTAGGGCGGTTTTGACAAAACCGCCGCCGCGCAGCCAAGCGCCACAGGCTCTGGAATCACGTGCTTTTGCTATAGATAAAACCACTAGGCTCCGTATGCTGCGAACGGCCCACTTCGGTTTCTCTTACCATGAAAATCCATTTCTCCATCATTCTCTTTTTATCCATCCAACTGGGATTTGCCGCCGAGAAAAAACCCAACATCCTCGTCATCATGACGGATGATCTCGGTTACTCGGATCTCGGTTGCTATGGCTCGGAAATCGACACCCCCAACCTCGATCGCCTCGCCGCAAACGGCGTGCGTTTCTCCCAGTTCTACAATACCGCCAAGTGCCACTCTTCACGCGTCAGTCTTCTCACTGGCCGTTGGTGCATCCAAGCGGGCGAGAAGTCGATGAAAAAGGCGGTCACCATCCCGGAAGTCCTCGCACCCGCCGGTTACTCCACGATGATGACAGGCAAGTGGCACCTCGACAAACAACCCACCGACTTCGGTTTCCAAAAATTCTTCGGCCACCTCTCCGGCTACTGCAACTATTTCAGAGGCGACGACACCTTCCGCCTGAACGGAGAAAAATGGGAAGTCCCAAAAGAAGATTTCTACACCACCACCGCCAATGTGGATTACGGACTCAAATTCATCTCGCAGGCCCGCGAAGAGAAAAAACCATGGTTCCTCTACATCGCCTTCAACGCTCCTCACGAACCACTCCAACCCTTAAAACAAGATTACGAAAAATACCGCCATCGCTACACCGGCGGTTGGGATGAAATGAATCACTGTCGCTTCGAAAAACAAAAAAAAGTTGGAGTGATGCCCAATGAAACCCAACCCTCACCCCGCCCCGCCCACATTCCCGCATGGAAGACTCTCTCCGCTGAAATCCGCGATTGGGAATCCCGCCGCATGGCGGCTTATGCCGCGCTCATCGATCGGGTCGATCAAGAACTCGGCCGCATCATCACCGATCTCGAAGCCAATGGCGAACTCGACAACACCCTCATCGTTTTCCTCTCCGACAACGGAGCCTGCCCCTTCGACCGTCAAAACATCGGAAAAGATCTGGAACCTCACGATCCGGAAAGCAAATGGACCGACAGCACCGGCTGGGCTTGGGCGCGCAACACTCCGTTCCGCTTCTACAAACAAAACCAGTTCGAGGGCGGCATCGCCACCCCCGCCATCTTCCACTGGCCCGCAGGCATCAAAGCCACTAAAGGCTCTGTGACCACCAGCCCCGCACACCTCGTCGACCTCCTCCCCACCCTTGCGGAAATTGCAGGCGCGAAAATTCCCACCACCTTTCCCGACCGCCTACCTACTCCTCTTGCCGGCGTTTCACTTTTCCCCATTCTCGCCGGAGAAAAACGAGAATCCCGCCCGCCCATCCACCTACTTTACGAAAAAGACCGAGCCCTGCGCGATGGCGATTGGAAACTTGTTTCCTTCCGCAGCGGCCCATGGGAACTCTACAACATCGCCAAAGACCGCACCGAGCTGAACAATCTCGCCGCCACCGAACCCGACCGCGTCGCCGCGATGTCGAAAGCTTGGCACGAAATCGCTCAATCAACCATGGACAAGCCCTTCGAACCTGTTTCCGAAACAATCCTCCATCAAATTCACCGCGAATGGTCGGACTATTTTGGAAAAAGAGAAAAAAAGAAGTGAGCCGATTCTTATTTCTGCTTTTGAGATAGATAAAACGGTTTCGCCCCGTATAATGCTAGCGATCTCTCCCCCGAATTTTTTATATCCATGAAAGGTTATTGCTCCATTCTCTTTTTTCTAGCACTTCAGCCAAGCTTTGCGTCTGAAAGAATGATCTCCTACTCGCGAGAGATCTTGCCGATACTCTCGGACAAATGCTTCTTCTGCCACGGCCCCGATAAGGAAAAACAAGAAGCCGACCTCCGCCTCGACATCCGCGAGGATGCGATCGAAGCCTTCGCCTGGGACCCCGAAAACCCTCCCGAATCGGAAGCCCTGATCCGCATTTTTTCCAAAGACCCCAAGGAGGTCATGCCTCCACCGAAGTCCCACCTCACCCTCACGGAAAAGGAAAAAAACCTGCTCAAAACCTGGGTCGAGCAAGGAGCCGAGTATGAGGCTCACTGGGCTTTTGTCGCGCCGCCAACAGAAGTTCCCATTCCAGAAACAGAGAATCCAACCTGCGGGACACATCCCATCGATTCATTCATCCTCGCCCGTCTCGAAAAAGAAAAGCTCCAACCCAGCCCACCAGCCTCTCACGAGCGTTGGCTACGCCGCGTGACGTTTGATCTAACAGGCCTTCCACCCACCCAAGCCGAGATCGATGCTTTTCTGGCAGACAAATCCCGCGGCGCAAAAGAAACCGTGGTCAATCGCCTGCTCGCCTCACCCCGTTTCGGCGAACGCATGGCGACCCCTTGGCTTGATGTCGCGCGCTACGCGGATTCCTTCGGCTACCAGGCCGATATCAACACCAATGCCTGGCCCTACCGCGATTGGGTGATCAAGGCTTTCAATGAAAATTTACCGCTCGATCAATTCATTATCCAACAACTCGCCGGAGATCTTTTACCCAACGCCACCCGCGATCAAAAACTCGCCACCGCGTTCAACCGCATCCACCGCAAAACCAACGAGGGAGGCTCAGTGCCTGAGGAATTCCGCCAAGAGGGTATTTCAGACCGCATCCACACGATCAGCACCGCGTTCATGGCGCTCACCATGGAATGCGCCCGCTGCCACGATCACAAATACGATCCCATCTCCGCCAAAGACTACTATTCGATGGGAGCGTTTTTCAACAGCATCGATGAGTTCGGCCTCATCCAGGGTGACTCCACTCGCGGCGGGGTGCTGCCGCAACCCGCCTTGTTGCTTCCCACCCCGGAACAGGAAGCGCAACTCGCGAGTCTGGAAAAAAACATCCAATCCGCCGCCAACGAACTGACCACCTACACCCAATCCGCAGAAGCCGCTTTTCAAACATGGCAATCGTCTAACAAAAAATTTCCTTCCCCCGAACTCGTCGGAAAATTTTCCTTCGAAACCGAGGACAAGGATACTCTCGTCAACGAAGTTGATCCGAAAAAGCCAGCCAAAACCGGCGGCAACAAACTCGCTCCCGGAAAGCATGGCAATGGCGTCCTTGCTGATGGCGACAGCCGCACCAATTTTCCTGATATCGGCATCCGGCACGCCGACCAAGCCCTCTCCATCTCTCTCTGGCTAAAGCCCGGCGAGAATTACAAACGCGCCGTTGTATTCTCTAACACCTCATCCTTCGATATCCCGTTTTCCGGATACGAGCTCCTGATGGAAGAAGGTCGTCTCACATGGAATTTGGCGCGCGAGCTCCCGGGTTGCGCGGCTTCCATCACCACCACCCAAACCATCCCCACCGGAGAATGGACCCACGTCACCGTCACTCATGATGGCTCACGCAAAGCGGCTGGATCGAAAATTTTCATCAACGGAAAACCTGCCGAAACAACCATCGTCCGTGATAACCTCACTCGCGATTACAACATCGGCGGCGGCTTGGGTTTCACCGCACGCGGGCGCGACATCGGATTACGCGGCGGAATGATCGATGAAGTCCACATTCACACCCGCGCGATCTCGGCACTCGAAGCCGCCGCGCTTCACGCCGGCAAACCCGCATCCGAAATTTCCGCCACTCCCCAAGAACTCCGCGAGTTTTATTTTTCCGCCATCGATCCAAAAGCCCGCGAACTTTCCAATAAATTATCCGCCGCGCGCGCGGCTTATCGCGACGCGGAAAAGCCCGTGCGTGAAATCGTCACGATGCGCGAATCCGAAAAACCCGTCCCCGCCTACATTCTCGCCCGCGGCGACTACACCTCGCCCACCAAACAAGTCGAGCGCGAGACTCCGGATTGGCTTCCTCCATTCCCCAAAGACCAACCCCGCAACCGCCTAGGCTTCGCGAAATGGCTGACCTCTCCCGATCATCCGCTCACTGCACGCGTCATGATCAATCGCATCTGGCAGGAAATGTTCGGAACCGGCCTCGTCGAAACTTCCGATAACTTCGGACTGCAAGGCTCTCAACCCAGTCATCCGGATTTGTTAGATTGGCTGGCTCGGGATCTGATGAATCACGGTTGGGATCAGAAACGTGCGATCAAACAAATCGTGCTCTCCGCGACGTATGGTCAAGATTCCAGAGCTTCCGCCCAGCTCCGCGAGCGCGATCCCGCCAACACGCTCCTCGCCCGCGGCCCCGCGCGCCGGCTCACCGGAGAAATGCTTCGTGACTCGGCCCTCTCTCACTCCGGCCTGCTTGCCCCAACCATCGGCGGCCCACCTGCCCATCCTTACCAAGCCCCGGGCTCGATGTGGAAGGACATCAACAATTTCCTCCCGGAATACAAGCCCGACAAAGGCGAAGGCCTCTACCGCCGCTCCCTCTACACATTCTGGCGCCGCACCACCACTCCTCCGAACATGACTTTATTCGACACCTCCACCCGTGAAGTCTGCTCCACCCGCCGCATGCCCACGAACACGCCTCTCCAAGCCCTCGTCATGCTCAACGATCCGCAATTCATCGAAGCTGCCCGCAAGCTCTCTGAACGCATGATCCGGGATGGCGGCACCACCGACGTAGCCCGCGCAACATGGGCCTACCGCGAGGTCATCGGCAGCGCACCCACCCAAGAACAAGTCAAACTTCTCACCGAACTCATCACCGAGCAACGCGGCTTCTTCACCTCGAAATCCTCCGACGCCGAGGCGCTACTGAAAATTGGCGACTCACCCGCTGATCCCAAGTTGGAAAAAACCGAAATCGCCACCTTCACCACCCTCGCCCAAGCCCTCCTCAACCTAGACGCCAACATCACGCTGCGCTGAATGGCTAACTTGCTTATTTATCCTTTACAAAAGTATAAATAATACTTAATTTCTCCTCTATGAAAGGAGAAATTAAAGAGACCTTGCAACAAAAACTCAACGACGCTCTCGTTGCAGAAATACCTCACCTGACGCGCCGCGAGATACGCCTTCCGGCGGTCCAGGACAAAGCCCATGCCGTGATCGGTATGCGCCGCAGCGGCAAAACTTGCTTTTTGTCCCAATGCATGGCGGATCTGCTCGCATCTGGAGCACCGCGAGAATCCCTGATTCTCATCAATTTCGAAGATGAGCGCCTGAGCGGAATCGATGCCACTGATCTTTCCTCTCTTCTGGAAATGTATTACCAACGCCACCCAGAATTCAGGGATCATACCAAGATCACTTTGCTGCTCGATGAAATCCAACTCGTCCCCGGTTGGGAAACTTTTGCTCGTCGCGTGCTCGATACCGAAAAATTATGCCTGTTTTTATCCGGCTCCTCGGCCTCCATGCTCAGCCGCGAAGTCCATACCAGCATGCGCGGACGGGCGATGGAAACTTGCGTCTATCCGTTCAGTTTTCGAGAGGCTTTAAGCCATCGGAATCTGCTTCCTAACCAAGAGTGGAAAACTCTGCCAAAGTCACAGCGTTCAGTGATTCAAAAAGCATTCCTCACTTATCTTGCCGAGGGAGGTTTCCCAGAAGCGCAGGGCATCGATCCGCGCGATCGCCGCCCACTGCTTCAGAGCTATGTGGATGTGGCTGTCTTGCGGGATATCATCGAGCGTCATGGCGTTTCCAATCCAATGGCGCTCCGTTGGCTTCAGCGACATCTGTTAGGAAACCCCTGCGCCCCCTTCAGCATTCAGAAATTTTATGACGTGTTAAAATCTCAAGGACTTCCTGTATCCAAGGACAGCCTTCACGCGTTTCTCGGTCATTTTGAAGACGCCTTCCTGATCCATACCGTTTCCCTGTTCAGCGCATCCGAACGCCAGCGCATGGTCAACCCACGGAAAGCCTACCCCATCGATCACGGACTCATTTCAATCTATGAACGAGCTGGCCGCGACAACCTTGGGCACACTCTGGAATCCGCTGTCTATATCGAGCTCCGTCGGCGGAGTTGCGAGGTTCACTACTTCCGCACCAAAGAAGGCAGTGAAGTGGATTTCCATGCGATGGATCTATTGGGCAAGGTTTCTCTCATCCAAGTCTGTGCCAATGCTGACGATCCCACCACACTTCATCGCGAACTGCGCTCCTTGATCCAAGCTAAAGCCCAAATCCCCCAAGCCAAAGCCCAATGCATTCTTCTCGAACCGCTTCACCCGAATACGGAAATTCCAGCCGGAGTTGAAATCATTTCGGCCATCGAATGGTTTCTTCAAGAATAAGAAAATTTTCTAAAATCGCGGCACCGGCCCAATCGTTCCACCCTCGATGAATTTTGACTCGGTGCCGATTTGTTCGCGGTCTTCCTTGCCCCGCGCCACGTGATTTGCCCAGCGCACCACTCGACGCACCACCGGTCGATAATCCAAATGGATTTCGGAAACCTCGGGAAAGCACCACTCGAAACTTCTATCACTTTCCGCCACAACGAGTGATACATCCCGACGTGCGACTATCCCCCGATCCGCAAGATGCAAACGGGCAGCGATAAATAGCGATGTTTCCTGAAAAAGGATCGCTGCCGGAGGACTGAAACGAAAGTGCTCGTCGGTTTCCCCATGGAGGCGGATTCTACACACACCACCATTCGCATAGGGTATCGCTGCGACGTTAGCGATACTCCTCGTCGCCAAAAAAAATTTGCAAGAGCCTCAATCCTTGCAGCCACATCTGTTGGCTGGTGTTACTATCGCAAAGGCTTCTTGAGTTGCAGAAATAAATTCACCTTTGTTCATCATCCCACACATTTTCACACTGGCGCAAAGACACCGCCAACTCCACATTGACAAGCCGCTGCTATGGTGCGCAAATGAATATTCCTGATTTATAATTGTGATTTCAAAACAACTATGAAAATAAAAATCATCCTGACCGCAGCGCTGCTGTGCATTCTCTCGCCGCCCTCCTCCGCCAAACCCCTCAAGGTGTTCATCCTCGCGGGTCAATCTAACATGGAAGGTCATGCGCAGATCAGCACTTTCGACTACATCGGCAAAGATCCGAAAACCGCGCCCTTGCTCAAAGAGATGCGCAATCCCGATGGAACTCCACGCGTATGCGACAAGGTCTGGATGTCCTATCTAACAGGTCCTTATGACGGCAGCGCCAATGGCGAGGGACTGGGCAAGTTAACCGCGGGTTTTGGTGAACGAGGAGGCAACCCGACTCAACTCAGCAGCAAGATCGGCCCAGAATTCACCTTTGGCATCTTCATGGAAAAAGAACTGAAAGAACCTATTCTCATCATCAAGACCGCTTGGGGCGGCCGATCGCTCAACACGGAATTCCGTCCACCGAGTGCCGGACCATATAAACTACCTAAGGCGATTCAGGATGTGTGGGATCAGCATCCCCAAGGAGCCCACGGAGTTCCTAAACTTGAGGAGCGGAAAAAATGGCAGGATGATAAGGATGCCGCCTCAGGAGTATTTTACCGCATGATGATCGACCATGTGAAAAAAGTTCTAACAGATCCGAAACGGGTATGTCCGGAATATAATGAGAAAGATGGTTATGAAATAGCGGGTTTTGTCTGGCTTCAGGGTTTTAACGACTTGGTCGATGGAACGACCTATCCCAATGAAAACTATGATGAATACTCACGCCTGTTGTCACACTTCATTCGCGATGTTCGCAAAGACTTGTCGGCCCCGAAGATGCCCTTCGTGATCGGTGTGTTGGGAGTTGACGGTGATAAGAATGTCAATTTCCGCAAGGCCATGGCCGCGCCCGCCGCCATGCCCGAGTTCAAGGGCAATGTGGTTGCCGTTGATACCGCGCCTTTCTGGGATCATGACATTGCCGCAGCAGAACCTAAACAGGGTCAATACAATGAGATCATCGGTATCTCTCAAACACTCAAAGAAGATGGCTCGATCAACAAAGATTGGAAATGGGGGAATTTCTGGAAACCCATTGGCAAGCCTCTCCCCGAGGAGAGAACTTGGCGCTACGCAACGGTGGATGCCACCGAAAAGAAGGACATATTGGAAAAATATGACGGCAGACGTTTCCGCGAAATCACTCTTCCAGCCGGGATGGAGAATTGGCACAAGCCAGACTTCGATGACAGCAAATGGACAACCGGCAAAGCACCCATTGGCAAGGGCTCATGGAAACATAACGGAATCACCTTGGACAAATTTCCCTCGCCATGGGGCAAGGGCGAATTCTTGATCATGCGAAACACCTTTGAAGTCGAAGATCTGAACTGCGAGTCGTATCGCATTGCGATTCTAGCAAGACAAGGTTTCAAAGTTTATCTGAACGGCAATGAAATTTACACCTACATCTGGTGGCAGGATCATGCGCGTTACAGCACCATCGTCCTCAATGAAGATCAGGTCAAATATCTGAAAAAAGGTAAGAACGTTTTAGCGGTCTATGCCAATGACCAATACGAAGAAAATTCTCCCGAACGCTATGCCGCATTGGACTTGTGGGTGGAAGGCATCACCAAAGCAGACAAGCAGAAGCTCGATCTCGCCTTAGAAGAAGTCCTTTCACAAAAAGACAGAGAAGCCCTCAAAGGCGCTTCCAATGGCGGTTACCACTATTTCGGCAGCGCGAAGATCTTTGCACAAATGGGCAAAGCTTTCGCTGAGGCAAACCTCAAAATGATGAAGAAGCCCTGAGCGATAATCCAAAATACAATCAGCTCGTATGCATTGCATCCGCAGGTTGGTCCACTCACTCGTCCTTCGCCGGTCTGATCGCCCAGCCCACACATCCGCATCCACATCCACTATCTCCCCCGTAGTGTTTGCTGAAATAAATCAGCGTTTTGCTTGGACCTTCCTCAAATTAAACAGGTCCAAGCCATTACGATTATTGATAATAAATCAAAATCCTCCCTGTAGTAGTCTAGCTGACCCATACTAGGTCATTCAGAGCACGAAATTTCGCTATTCGAGTAAGTCTTGATCTAGTAACAACCACTTTCAAACCTGCATCATGACAATCCCTAACCTAGATCATCCGATCAGAGGCACCATAAAGCACATCGCCATTATTAACCCGTCGGTGCGCGCCGTAAAGCGACTCGGCAGTTCCTTTCGCCTTCCCCAGATGTTCCTAGTGATACTCTCCTATTCAGCATTAACCCCGTTGCTATTAGGACAGCAGCCGGAAATACGCTATGGTCGAGACATCCGTCCTATCCTTTCTGATAAGTGCTTTTTCTGTCATGGTCCGGATCCAAAAACCCGTGAGGAAGATCTGCGGCTCGATATCCGCGAGGACGCCATCGCCAGCAAAGCTTTCATTCCCGGAAATCCGGAAAAGAGTCGTTTGATCAAACTGATCAACGCGACCGATGAGGACGACATCATGCCTCCTCCAGCGAGCCACAAGGTGCTGACCAAGACAGAAAAACAACTGCTCCATGACTGGATTAAAGCAGGTGCTGAATACGAACCCCACTGGGCCTATACCCAACCTGTTCGCAAACCCGGGGAAACGATTGATTCGCTCGTCGCCAACGATTTGAAGCGACGCAATCTCGATTTTTCCCCGCCCGCCGATCCCTCCACCTTGTTGCGTCGCATGCACCTCGATGTCATCGGCCTGCCACCAAGTCCCGAGCAAGTCGCAAACTTCCAGAAGGCACACGCCGAAAACCCTGCTGCGGCCGTCCGCCAAATCGTCGAGGAACTACTCGCCTCACCCCATTTCGGCGAACGCATGGCCTTGTCTTGGCTTGATGTCGTACGTTATGCCGACTCCGTTGGTTACCACGGTGACAACGAACGATCAGCCTCGCCATTTCGTGATTACGTTATCGAATCATTCAACTCCGATAAACCCTTTGATCAATTCACCATCGAACAATTAGCTGGCGACTTACTTCCGAATGCCACGCTTCAACAGCAAATCGGATCTTCATACAACCGCCTTAACCAACTCTCTGAAGAAGGCGGAATCCAAGATGCTGAGTATCTCGCAAAATACCAAGCTGAGCGCGTGCGCACAACCTCCGCTGCCTGGCTCGGATCCACCTTGGCCTGCGCCGAATGCCACGACCACAAGTTCGACCCTTTCAAAGCCAAAGACTTCTATTCGTTCGCAGCTTATTTCAGCGACATCCTCGAAAAGGGCGCCTGGAACGGCAATGGAAAATATCAGGAAGATATCGCAAAATGGACCACCCTTGGCATCCCCTTTAATAAATGGGGACCTGTGCTCAATGTCCCGACCCCAGAGCAGGAGTCTCGACTTCGAGAGATTGACCAAAAAATACTTCAGCTTCGAGCGCAACTCAACGCACCCGCCGAGACCGACCAGAAGGAGCTGGATACTTGGATCACTGATCAGAGAGCCCTGCTTGACTCTAAGGAACCATACGATGCTCCGCTGTTAGATGAAACCTTGCCTGAACCGGCCTCGATCGACGACACCAAACTGGTCGACCGCTCGGTTGCGCCCGTGCAATCCGGTAGCCATTCGCGCAAACAGGAAGCCGCCGGGCTGTATCAACACATCGCCAAACTTAAAAATCCGGCGGCCGTCCACGAAGGTGACCAATTATATCTCTGGGTCTATCTCGATCCCACGAAGCCACCACGCGCTTTGATGCTGCAAGTAAACGTAAATGGCAAATGGGAACACCGCGCCTACTGGGGCGAGGCTGTCATCGAATACGGTAAGTCCGCCGGCGGCCACGCCTATCACCACGCTGGCGCACTACCCAAAGCCGGCGAATGGACCCGCCTCAGCGTTTCTGCCGCTTCGTTAGGTATAGCCCCAAAAGCATTGATCAGCCAACTCGCCTGCGCGCAGTTCGACGGCTTGGTCTACTGGGATAATGTCGGAATCCACAGCACGAATCCGGCCCGCCGTCTCGCCCACTTACCGCCGGAGGCAATCACACAACTTAGCGCCGCAGTCACCGACAAGGCCAAGCTCGCGCAAATCTATCGCCGGACTACGCCCGCCTGGAAAAAACTCTCGGCGGAGATAACCTCTTTGGAAAATGAGCGCGCCGGTATCCTTAAGACGACGCCCTCCGTGCCCATGACCATTTCCGCTAAGCCGCGCGAAATCCGACTCCTCAACCGCGGCGACTGGCAAGACAAGTCCGGTCCTATCGTTTCTCCCGCCACACCTGGTTTTCTAACAACAGCGACCAGCACTAACGACCCTTCAACTCGGCCGACTCGCCTTGACCTCGCGAAATGGATAGTCTCCAAGGAGAATCCACTCACCGCCCGCGTCTTCACTAACCGCATTTGGGCGCGGTTGTTAGGCACCGGACTCTCTAAGGACACTGGCGATCTCGGACTGCAAGGTGAATACCCTAGCCACCCAGAGTTGTTAGATTGGTTAGCTCTCGAGTTCATGGAAAATAAATGGAGCTCGAAACACCTGTTGCGCTCCATCCTGCTTTCACGCACCTACCAGCAGTCCAGTACACCAAGTCCGGCCCTCGCCGAGTCTGATCCTAACAACCGCTTACTGGCGCGCCAAAGTCAGCTCCGACTTCCTGCGGAACTCATCCGCGATAATGCTCTTGCCGTTTCCGGTCTACTGCATCCCGAGATCGGCGGACCCAGTGCAAAACCTTATCAACCTTCCGGATACTACCGCCACTTGAACTTCCCAGCGCGCGAATACAAAGCGGACACGGGATCACAACTTTACCGCCGTGGACTCTACACCCACTGGCAACGAACCTTCCTCCATCCGATGCTTAAAGCCTTCGATGCGCCGTCCCGCGAGGAATGCACTCCCGACCGCTCCTCCTCGAATACCCCGCTGCAAGCACTCAACCAACTCAACGACCCAGCCTTCACCGAAGCCGCCCGTGCACTAGCTGCCAAACTGTTAGAAGAACCGGAAGGAGAAACCAACCTAGTCGCCCGCGCCTGGATCCGTTGCCTAGGCCGCACTGCGACCGCCGAAGAAATTCGTATCCTTGGCGAATTTCACGGGCAGGAACTTGAACGCTTCACCGCCAACCCAGCTGAAGCCACCACATTACTAAAGGTCGGCCATTCCCCCGCACCAGCGGCAATTCCTCCCACCAAACTCGCCGCCGCAACCTCGATGGCCCGCGCCATACTCAACCTTCACGAAACCATCACCCGCTACTGATCGATCCCATGTTCCACCACTCCAATCGCCGCACCTTCCTCGGTCAAGGCCTCACCGGCCTCGGCACGATCGCTCTATCACGTCTGTTAGGAGCTGAAATTGCCTCTGGCCCCGCCCCTAAGTTACAACCCAAGGTCAAACGCGTCATCTTCCTCAGCATGGCGGGAGGTCCATCCCATTTGGAAACCTTCGATTTCAAACCGAAGCTCCGCGAACTACACGGCAAGCCAATGCCAGAGTCCTTCACCAAAGGCCAACAACTCGCGCAACTTCAAGGCATGACTCTCAACTGCCTAGGTCCTCAACACGATTTCTCCCGCCACGGTAAATCTGGGTTAGAGATCAGCAATGTCTTCCCCCACATCTCGAAACACGCTGACGAGATCGCGGTGATCCGCTCGATGCACACCAAGCAGATCAACCACGATCCCGCCCACACCTTCATGAACACCGGTTCGATCATCCCAGGCCGACCATCGATGGGAGCCTGGGTGCTTTACGGACTCGGCAGCGAAAGCCAGAACCTGCCGGGTTTCGTGGTGCTCACCAGCGTCGGCGGCGGCCAAGCCCAACCGATCTCGTCGCGCCAGTGGAGTAGCGGCTTCCTCCCAGGCCACCTGCAAGGCGTCGAGTTCCAATCCGCCGGCGACCCAGTACACTACGTCCGGACTCCTCCCGGCAACACGCCCGCATCCCAACAACAACTCATTCAAACCGTCAACCGCCTCAACGCGCTCAACTCACCTACAACCCGCGATCCGGAAATCGCCACCCGCATCCAGCAGTATGAACTCGCCTTCCGCATGCAGGCCTCCGTGCCGGAATTGATGTCCTACCAGGATGAGAGTAAAGAGACACTCGAAATGTATGGATGCACCCCGGGCGATGGCTCTTTCGCGTCGAACTGCTTACTAGCGCGCCGTCTCGCTGAGCGCGGCACTCGCTTCATCCAAGTCTATCACCGCGGCTGGGACCACCACGGCGGAGTCAAGAACGGCGTCGCCACTACCGGAAAAATTGTCGATCAAGCGACCTCCGCCCTACTCACCGATCTCAAGCAACGCGGTCTGTTAGAAGATACGCTGGTCGTCTGGGGCGGTGAGTTCGGCCGTACCCCGATGGCCCAAGGCGATGGTCGAGACCATCACATCAAGGCTTTCTCCATCTTCCTCGCAGGCGGCGGCATCAAGGGCGGCACCGTGCATGGTGAATCAGATGAACTAGGTTACGGGATCGCCCGCGACCCTGTCTCCGTTCACGATCTCCACGCGACCCTGCTTCATCTGTTAGGCCTCGACTACCAGCGCTTCTCATATCGCCATCAGGGACTCGACCAGAAGCTCACCGGGGTCGAGCCAGCATCAGTCATCAAGCAAATCCTCGCCTAGGGAAAATCCTTTCATTCAAACCAAGAGAAGCCCTCATAGTCACTTCTAATGGCAGCAACCCCTAATTCGGCAGCGCAAAGATCTTCGCGCAGATGGGAAAGATTTTGCTGAAGCTGATCTCAAGATCAGCAAGTTGTCTTGCCTGTAATCTTTACAAATCTGGCATAAAAACTAATATCAATCGAATATAAAAAACCACCCGATACGATATCGCATGACCAAGAAAATGAAAAAACTCAAAATACTTGTATCCAGCCGCTTGATGACGGCTGCCTTTGCAACGCTAATCCTCACAGCAGTCGACGCCAAAACATGGACCAGTGCCGACGGAGCAAAATCCTTCGAAGGCGAACTCAAGTCCTACGACGCCGAAAAGGGCTTAGTTACGGTAACTCTTCCCAACGGTAAGCCGATTAACTTCTCAGAAAAGATTCTTGCGCCAGCTGACATTGCTTACCTCAAAGAAAATGGAAGTAAGATCGCTGCTGCAGCGACAACCGTTGTAAACACCAAAGACATTCCCGATGTTTGGCCTCCTACAGACGAGAAACCCTACAACGGCAAAAATCTTAAATCTGAATACGCGGCCGAACTGAAGTCTCTGTTAGCTGATCTCTCCCGCTCACTACCTAAGGTTGGAGGCAACGGATTTGCAGAACTTGAAACAGCAGTCAAGGCTAGCGCCGAAGCAGAAGCAAAAGCGGAAGCTGCGCAAAAAGAGTTCGGCCAAATCGGTGGAGCTAAGGCATTGATCGACCACGCCAAAGGCAAATGGATCGGCGGCGCGAACAAAAACATAGCAGATGCGCAAGCAGCTATCAAAAATGCAAAAAGCCCAGCTGAAAAAAGCGCTGCAGAGAGAAGCCTCGCCGATGCAAAGAAAAACCTCGCTGATGGAGAAGCCGCCCTCAAAGAACGCACAGAGGCCTATGAAAAAGCCAAGGCCAACGAAACAACTCTCAAGAAAAACCACGAGCAAGCACAGGCAGTTTTGGCCGAAGCTAAAAACCGTGAATCAGATGCCGCTAAAAAACTGATTGGTTCCATGAGTTCATTTCTCTCTAGCAACTCACTAGACGGAAAGCTCGCTAAGGCATTTATTCTAACAGTATCTACTCCAGATGGACTTGGCGCTTTCGCCGATAAAAGCGTTGTTAATGCTGCCGCAGTCGAACAACTACTAGCCAATGATGAATTGATGATGGAGATGATGGTAGCCGGTGGCGCGCGCTACGGAAAATTCGGCGAAGCCATGAAGATTTTCACCACGATTCAGAAAATCAGCCCGCAGGCAAAAGATGGAGTCTTACGCCGTTTTGCCCTAGCCACCAGCCTAGAACACGGGCAGCCAGTCAAAGCAAATCTGAGCCCTAACGTCGCAGATCAATCTCCAAATATTCACCCCATCAAGCGATATCTACAATACGAAAAAGCTTACTTAGCTGACGAGCTGGACCCCGCCTTCAAAACGCTAAACACATGGGAAATGCGCTTTGTCGCAAACAGTGAGGATCCCGATGAAATCCTTGTCTGGGGTCGTGAAATGCTGCGCACCTACCGGCCGGACCACATTTACAACCCGGACTATGGCTGGCGCTACGTTTCCAGCGTGAGGACCGAGGTCCCTTATGGATCGCAGAATGTGAAGTTTGACGATCCATCAAATCATCAACACCAGAACATCATCCGTAACGGAGGCGTCTGCGGACGCCGGGCATTTTATGGCCGTTTTATTCTTCGCTCCTTCGGGATCCCCACCTGGGGTGTCACCCAAAAAGCCCACGCCGCCCTCAGCCATTGGACACCCAAAGGCTGGGTAGTTAACCTTGGCGCCGGATTCCAACACAGCTGGTGGGACAAAGATGAGGAGAAGCTCAGCGGCAGCCAGTTTTTGTTAGAAACCCAGGCACGCGCCCACAAGGACGAATACATCAAAATTGTGCGGGCGGAGATGGTGAGCCGCATTCTCGGAGAAAAGGCCTATAACGAACGCGGCAATGAGCAGGGCGGGCATTGGAGCAATGTCGCCCTCAACCTGTCCCGCCTCCTCGCTTCCAGCACCGCCGCCCTCGGCCCGCTCGGCCAAGAACTCGCCGAGGCCAACGAAAAAGAGCAAGAACTCCAATCAGAGGCTACCTCAAAAGAGGATCTTGAAATCCAGGAAAAAGGCGGCGTGATCACCGTTCCGGTCATCGCCCACAAATCAATCTCCGGCAAATCGGCATCCATGCGCTCTTTCTCGGGCGGCATGCAAATCCACGCCTTCGGCGGCTTCAATGCGGAGTATAAAATCCAAGCGCAACGATCAGGAGACTATCTGCTGACCGCCAAGGTTGCCACAGCTCAAACTGGCCAAGGATTCGTTTACACCGTGAATGACGCGCAACCCGTTCAACAAGCCGCTCCCTATACGATTGGTGTCTGGAAAAACTCCGAAGCTATCCCGGTCAAACTCAAAAGTGGATCAAACACCCTTCAATTCCAAATCACGGATGGCAGCCGTGGCGTAACCCTCAAGGAATTCACCCTGACTCCGGCCAGGTAATTCTCGCTTCCAAGGAATGACAAACCGTCGTCAGGGATATGACGAGGGTTTGTCGGCTTTTAAAAAAAAATTGAAAATCCCGAGCTTCCCCTCACGTATCAGGAACTATCACTTGCGGCTCCACCCCACTCACCCTTGATTCCATGTTCGAAATCACCCGTCGTCATTTTCTTTCCAAGCTCTCCACCGGAATCGGTGGGGCAGCTCTAGCATCGATGTTGCCTCAGCGCGCTTCGGGCGCCAATGCGTTAGCAGAGAAACTTCTGAGAGACCACGCACCCAAGGCAAAACGGGTGATCTACCTGTTCATGTCCGGCGGTCCTTCGCACATGGATCTTTTTGACTACAAGCCCAAGCTCAACGAGCTCAATGGCCAGCAACTGCCTGACTCCGTCCGCAATGGTCAGCGCCTCACCGGCATGTCAGGAAACCAAGCCGTGTTGCCGCTTGCGGGCTCACAGTTCAAATTCGCCCAATATGGAAAATCCGGCGCCTGGGTCAGTGAATTGCTACCGCACACCGCAAAAGTCGTGGACGATCTTTGCTTCGTGAAATCCCTCTGGACAGAAGCGATCAATCACGATCCCGCGATGACCTTTTTTCAAACCGGCTCCCAGATCGCCGGCCGCCCTTCACTCGGCTCATGGGTCACTTACGGCCTGGGCTCGGAAAATGAAAACCTACCGGGTTTTGTGGTCCTGGTGACAAAAAAACCTACTGACCAACCGCTTGCCGCCCGCCTCTGGGGCACCGGCTTCCTCGACTCTCGCTACCAGGGCGTGCGTTTCTCCTCCGGAAAAGACGCGGTGTTCTACCTCTCCAATCCCGATGGGGTTTGCCAATCGGGCCGACGCGCGCTCTTGGATAAACTCTCCGCTCTCAATAAAATGGATTTCCAAAATGAAATCGATCCCGAGATCGAAACGAGGATCGCCCAATATGAAATGGCTTATCGCATGCAGACCAGCGTGCCGGAAGTCACCGATATCAGTGGCGAGCCACAATCCATCAAAGATCTCTACGGTCCGGATGCCCAAAATCCCGGCACTTTTGCCGCCAATTGCCTGCTTGCGCGCCGCCTCGCGGAAAAAGGAGTCCGTTTCATCCAGCTCTATCATCCAGGATGGGATCAACATGACAACCTGCCTTCCGCGATTCGCAAACAAACCCAGGAAACCGATCAAGGCTGCGCGGCTTTGATTGCGGATCTCAAGCAACGCGGCATGTTGGAAGACACGCTCGTCGTCTGGGGGGGTGAGTTCGGACGCACCGCTTACTCGCAAGGCACATTAACCAAAGACAACTACGGCCGGGATCACCACCCGCGCTGCTTCACCGCATGGATGGCCGGGGGCGGGATCAAACCCGGAATGACTTACGGAGCGACCGATGACTATGGCTACAACATTGTCGGTGCCGATGGCCAAGCGATCAATCCATCGAAAGATAAATACATTCCCGGTACCGTTCACGTACACGATTTCCATGCCACCATCCTCAACCAACTCGGCATCGACCACACCCGCCTCTCCCACACCTTCCAGGGCAGACGATTCCGCCTAACAGATGTACATGGACATATTGTGAAGGAGCTGCTTTTATAGGAGAGAAATGATTGACGATTGCTGATTGACGATTGTTGATATTTGATTTGAAAGAGAAATCAAAACAGCATCGCTTACTCTTCATTCAACAATCAACAATCGTCATTCAATACAGATCATGTGTTCGCTATTCTCATAGCTATTAAATGATTTATAAAATCCCAGCAACCCACACCATGAAAACCCCACTATTCGCCGCATTACTCACTTTAACTCCCATATTTGGAGCTGAGGTTTTAAAAACCACCGAAACCGATAGCGCCATCACGATCACCCACGGCGAGAATACGGTTCTGGTTTATCACAAAGCTGAGCTCACACCTCCTGAAGGCGTCAAACCCATCTACAAACGCTCTGGCTTCATTCATCCGCTTTGCACTCCAGCAGGACATGCGGTGACCGGCATCCATCCCCCCGATCACTATCACCATCTCGGGCTTTTTCACGCATGGGTGCAAACCAAACATGGTGAGGACAAAATCGATTTCTGGAATCTCGATAAAGCAACTGGCAGAGTGCGTTATACTTCTACGATTTCGGTTACCAAGGGCGAGCAGTCCAAAGCAACGGGTTTCAGCGTGAAGCAGGAACACGTCGCATACAAAGGCAAAGAAAAAAAGGAAACGGTTGTCCTTGAAGAAATTTTCACCATCACCGCCGAGTCTATGGATGGTCACAATGTCATCACTTACGACGTCGCACAAACCAATATCACTGACACAGCTCTAACACTTCCCGTCTTTCGTTACGGTGGATGCCTTGGCTGGCGCGGCCCTCATACATGGAACAAAGACAACAGCACCATACGGACATCCGAAGGCAAAGGCCGCGATGACAGCCACACCACACGCGCAAAATGGATCGCTTATGAAGGCTCTGTAGAAAAAGGCCAAGTCACCTTCGCGGTCTTGATCCATCCGGATAATCATGATTTCCCCCAACGCCTCCGCACATGGACGGCAAAAGATAACAATGGCGCACCCTTCCTAAGCATCTGCCCCGTCCAAGAAAAACCCTGGGAAATCACTCCTAAACAAACCATCAAAATGCGCTACACCCTCATCACCTGCGATGGCACTGTCGAAGTCGCTAAAATCGATGAATGGTGGAAATCCCTAACCCAACGCATTAACAAATAACAATCCCCCTATCTCCCTATCCTCTTTCCCATGAAACTCCTAATCCGCACCATCGCGTTACTCACCGCTATCGCTCCTCTTGCTATCCGTGCTCAGGAAGTTGCTGCGCATCCCGTCAAGCCGCTGCTCTGGAAAATCGAAGGCGGCGATCTAAAAAAACCATCCTACCTCTTCGGCACAATCCATCTTGGCGGCGGCGCACTGAACAAGCTTCATCCCACAGCTCAGAAAGCTTTCGATGAATCCGAAATCTTGCTTACCGAAGTACCCATGGATGCAAAAACTCAGATGGGCATAGCGATGAAAGTCATGCGCAAAGACGGTAAAACCCTCGCGGATTCGATAGGTGCGGATTTATCCAATCAACTAGATGACGAACTCAAGGCGATCAATCCCGCTTTGAATTCAAAACCTTTCCAACCCATGTGCACATGGGCGATTGCCGCTACCTTGCCCATGTTGGAAGCTCAACTCACTGGCGCGACCGCTCTTGACCAAAAGCTCTGGGCCGCGGCCGTCAAACAAGGCAAAAAAACCGATGCGATGGAGACCGCTGATTTCCAAGTGGATCTACTCGCTTCATTCACCGAAGCGGAGCAAGTGAATTTCCTATCTGAAACCCTCCGCTACATGCGCAAAGATCGCGAAGAGGGAACAAACAGCGTGAAAGAGCTCACCGATGCCTACATCAAGGGCGATGCCGAACTCCTGGAGAAACTGATCGAAAAATCGTTTAAAGAAATGCGCGAAGGCCCGCATAAAGAGCTCGGTGAGAAATTTTGCGACAAACTCCTGACCCAACGCGACAAAACCATGGCGGCCACCATCGCCGAGAAGCTCAAAAAATCACCCGACACCATCCATTTCTTCGCCGCCGGCTCAGCCCATTTCACGGGAGACCCAAGCATCCGCAGTCATTTAGAAAAAGCCGGCTACCGCATCACCCGCATCGCGGAGTAGGCTGGGATCAGCTAAATACCCCCAAGCTTAAGCCTTTCAGAGCCTTAATTACTGGGATATTTCACCATTTCACCGTACCACACCCTACTTTGCGACCCCTCTTGCAGCTTCCTGCCCTCGTAGACTCCTTGACCACCATATTTATAGCGACGGCGGGGGCTTAGTGGAGTGCTTTTAACCCGGAACTCAATATGGAGATTCGGGTTTTTACCACAGAGCAGTGGTGTTAGTGTGCAAGTGAAAATTCTGGATTTGCTACAAGTTTATTTAGAACACAGAGCATTTTACGCATTACGGCAACGATCGCAATTTTTGCACTTTTTCCAGATAGGCGCA